>JAESGV010001057.1_pt1 | contig 11791 bp, 7 predicted proteins | sample 9269781 | NCBI WGS metagenome assembly JAESGV01 (sample SAMN15741586, study PRJNA653496) | algae metagenome | isolation source: Tildeniella torsiva UHER 1998/13D and co-occurring heterotrophs from... | place: Slovakia: Slovak Paradise National Park, Hrabusice, Kosice Region | collected 2000-01-01 | reverse complement strand
GAGACAATTCTTCTGACGCGAAGCCGACTTCTTCGTCACTGTCTACATCACTACCATCTTCTTCTATGATTTCTTCTTCGCTTTCATCTTCATCATCAAAAGGGTCCTCGAATTCGTGGTGTTGTGGCGCATTTTGATTGTTAAATTCTTCAATATCGAAATCGTCATCAGAGTCAGAGTCCAAATGCTTGACAACACGAGAGTTGTCTTTACCACTATCTGATACACGGCTCTTCTTCTTCGATGGTCTCATGTTGTGTTAAAAATTCAAACTTGACAAATACGGACAGACACTTTACAATTGAGCCAAACAAATGCTCTGTGACAACATACTTTCTTGCTGGTTTCAGCAATTAACATGTTTAGCATTACAAATGAGCCATAAGCTGATACCATGGCGCGTACTGTAATAATTTAGGTCAACTGCTCGTTGTACAGATATTCTCAAACTCTAATTGATCCTTGTATTTATAGTAGCTGCAGCTATGTCCACCCATCCAGCAGCTACAGAAACTAAAACAGAAGTAAAAGCTTCGACATCTGCTCCATCAACAAATGGACATGTAGAGAATAAGGTAGATGAGAAGAAAGTAGATGCTCACTCTGGTGAGAAAAAGGTAGAACCAGCCCAAAAGCCAGTTGTAACAAAAGTTGACGAGAAACCATCTGATGCAAAACCGGTCACCACCGAACCAGCGAAAACAAACGTACACCAAACAGATGTAAAATCAGTCGAACCCGCAAAAACGGATGCGAAACACGTGGAGCCACCCAAAACCGATGCGAAACCAAATGATGTGAAAAGTGATACAAAACCTAGCTTAGCAGATGCCAAGAAAGAGGAACACAAACCCATCGTTGAGGCTAAAAAAGTGGAAGAAAAGACGGAACACAAAGTTGATGAGAAGAAAAATGAAACAAAACCGGTAGAACCGGTGAAAACTGAAGTTAAAGCCGACACAAAACCTGCAGTCGAAGTCAAAAAAGATGAGAAGAAATCTGAACCAGTAGTTGCTCCGAAAACCGACGAGAAGAAGCCTCTTGTTGATTCGAAAACCGATGTCAAACCAGTGGAAACAAAGACGGACGCAAAACCTTTCGAACCAGCCAAAACAGACGACAAGAGACCAGTCGATTCAAAAACTGATGTTAAACCAACAGAACCACCAAAAACAGATGTAAAACCTGTAGAACATGCAGAAGTCAAAAAAGACGCAAAGCATGAAGAACCCAAACCACTAGTAACTAAAACAGAAGAAAAGAAGACAGATGCACCCAAACTAGATGAGAAAAAAGTAGAAGAGAAAAAGGTAGAACCAACGAAGACTGGAGAAAAGGTAGAACCAAAGAAAGATGATGCTAAACCAGTCGATCCTGTCAAACCTGTAGAACCCGTTAAGGCTGATGTAAAGAAAGATGAGGTCAAGCCAGTGGAAGCGAAAAAAGAGGATGTCAAACCAGTAGAGATTAAAAAGGTTGAAGAAAAGCCTGTCACAGCAAAGACTGAAGAAAAAAAACCTACCGAACCTGTCAAGGTTGACGACAAGAAGAGCGTAGAACCAAAGACGGAAGAAACAAAGCATGCAGAACAACCAAAGACAGACGTCAAACCTGTTGAGCCTGTCAAGACTGACGTAAAGAAAGAAGAACCTAAACCTGTAGGAGCAAAGGTTGAGGAAAAGAAACCAGAACCGCTTGTTGCAAAGACCGACGAAAAGAAGGTAGACAAAGTAGAAGAAAAGAAGGTAGATGCACCCAAAGTAGAAGAAAAAAAGGTGGAACCAGCGAAGACTGTAGAAAAGGTCGAAGCAAAGACTGAAGAAAAGAAGTCAGCTGAGCCCACAAAAACCGATGTCAAACCAGTGGAACCCAAAGTTGAAGATAAAAAGCCAACAGTCGAACCAAAGAAGGATGATGTTAAGTCTGTAGAACCTGCAAAGGTTGATGCGAAGAAAGAAGAGATAAAGCCAGTTGTCGCTAAGACTGAAGAAAAGAAGGTAGAAACACCAATTGTAGAAAAGAAAGAGAATAAAACGGATACACCTGCCGTGGCACATAAGGAAGAGAAAAAGATTGATACACCTGCCAAGGTAGAAGAGAAAAAGGCAGATGCACCCAAAGTAGAAGAGAAAAAGGTGGAACCAGCGAAGACTGTAGAAAAGGTCGAAGCAAAGAAAGATGACACTAAGCCAGTTGATCCTGTTAAACTTGTAGAACCTGTTAAAAAAGACGAAGTCAAACCACTAGAACCAAAGAAAGATGAAGTCAAACCAGTAGTTGAAACAAAGAAAGACGAAGTCAAACCACAAGAGCTAAAGAAAGAAGACAAGTTAGCGGAGCCAAAGAAAGAAGAGGCTAAACCAGTAGAACCAAAGAAGGAGGAAAAGCCTGTTATATCTGAGAAAAAGGTAGACGTTAAACCTGTTGATGAGAAGAAACCAACAGATGTTAAACCTGTAGAAAAGACTGATACAAAACCAGTAGAACCAGTTAAATCAGTAGAAGTAAAAACCGATGTGAAACCGGTTGATGTCAAACCTGTTGAACCTGCCAAAACTGATGTAAAGAAAGAAGAACCTAAACCTGTTGTAGCAGAAAAGAAACCAGAACCAGTTGGTATAAAAACTGATGAAAAGAAAGTCGATGTAGCACCCAAAACAGATGACAAGAAACCAGAACCAAAGACTGACAAACCACTTGATGTAAAGGCCGACGTGAAACCAGTTCAAAAAGAGGAACCAAAACCAGTGGAAAAGAAAGAGGATACTAATTCAAAGACGGACAAGCCTGTTGATGTAAAAGCAGAGCCCAAGAAAGAAGATATCAAACCAACCGAACCAAAGAAAGATGATGCTAAGACAACAGTTGATCCAAAGAAAAACGATGGCAAACCAGTGATTGAAAAGAAAGACGACGCAAAACCAGTTGAAAAGAAAGATGAGGTTAGGCCAGTAGACTCAAAGAAAGAAGTGGCAAAACCTGTCGTGGAGCCAAGCGTCAAACCAGAAGAACCAAAGAAAGATGATATTAAACCAGTTGACGCCAAAGTTGATAAGAAGGATGATTCCAAACCTATTGAACCAAAGAAAGATGACGTCAAACCTGTCAGTGTAGAATCTAAACCAGTGGACAAGAAGGAAGAGTCTCAACCTGCCAAGGGTGATGAAAAGAAAGTCGATGTAGCATCTAAGACAGAAGATAAAAAAACCGAACCAAAGACTGACAAACCACTTGATGCAAAGGTTGATGTGAAACTAGTTCATAAAGAGGAACCAAAACCAGTGGAACCAAAGAAAGAGGATGTAAAATCTGTTGAAAAGAAAGAGGAACTAAAACCATCTGTCGAAAAGGAAAAGATAGACGTAAAACCTATTGATAAAGTTGATAAGAAAGACGATTTGAAACCAGTTGAACCTAAAAAGGATGACATCAAACCTATTGAACCAAAGAAAGACGACATCAAACCTGTCAGTGTAGAACCTAAACTAATAGACAAGAAGACAGAAGTTAAACCTGCAATAGAACCAAAGAAAGACGAAGTAAAACCAGTTGATGCCAAAAAAGAAGAAGTCAAACCTGTTGAGGCCAAAACAGAAAAGAAAGAAGAAGTTAAACCAGTAAAAAAGAAGGAAGAACTAAAACCAGTTGTTGTCAAAGCAGAAGAAAAGAAGGTCGATCCAAAAGCAGAAACAGTTCTAATCAAAGACGAGGGTGCTAGAAAAGAACCTCAAGTAGTACTTGGTGAAACGGCTGTAATTCAAGATAAAAAATCTGAAGTCAAGAAAGAGGAACCTAAGCCAGTAGAAAACAAAGTTGAAGATAAGAAATTGGTTGAAGAGAAGAAGGCTGATGTAAAACCTGTAGACGCAAAGGTAGAAGTAAAAGCTGAGGCAAAGAAGGATGATATTAAACCTGTTGACATCAAGAAAGAAGAATCAAAACCTGTTGAAAAGAAGGAAGTCAAGCCAGTAGAAAAGAAAGAAGAATCAAAACCAGTGGAAAAGAACGAAGAAGCAAAACCAGTTGTTGCCAAGGCAGAAGAAAAGAAACCAGTGGAACCAAAGAAAGGTGATAAAGTAGAAAAGAAGGAAGAAGTCAAACCTATTGAAAAGAAAGTTGATATCAAACCTTTACCAGTAGATGCTCAGAAATCAACATACTTGCAAGAGTGTGGCAAGATCAACGCTAAACCAAATACCATCCTACTCAAACTTATTGAAAAGAATGAATTTTGTAGAGATGGCAAAGTAGACATGTTCGTCAACTATTTAGGAGACAATGGTATTCCACCAATGCTCAAATTATTGGAAAATTCACCATGTACACATTTGAATTTGAAACAAAATGGACTACGAAACAACAGTGTTGCTGCCTTATGTGATGTAGCGTCACGTCATCCCACGCTCCAAAGTATAAACTTGAGCAACAATAATATTTCAATAGCTGCAGCGATTTCCATACTAGAACTGCTACGAAAGAATTCAAGAATAATTGAAGTAGATGTTCAAAAAACAAAGATTGATTCCAGCTATTTAACAAGAATAGAGCAAGCAGTTCAGAAAAATAGATCATTGAAGGTGTAATTAAGTAATGTTTTGTTTGTCAAACGATAATTGTGACAATTGTTCTGCAGTACTTGTTAAATAATCTCTACCGAATACCTTGTTTTCAATGTTGTTGAACCATCTCAGTGGTAAATAGCTAGTACCATGAAGAGCTCCCACAAGTGCACCAATAATAGCACCAGTTGTATCAGCATCTCCACCCATGGATACCATCTTGATAATGCACAACTCTGGTTGTTGATAATATTTGGCAAATATATACAACACACATGCCAAAGCATCTACTGCTTTGATCTGAAACCCTTCTCCGAAAACTTGATTAAATACACATTCTTGAATTACCTTCTCCATACTCCAGTCTTCTTTTAGTGCTGTTTGTACTCTATTAATTTGCTCTCTCAGTGCTTCAGTACGACAAGAGTCACGTAACATTTGTATGAAATGATTCATGTCAAGTTGATCTACTTGTGTTTGACATAGATGAGCAACAGCCTTTGCTTGTATGAACGCTCCATCGACTGCTTCTGGGTGAACATGAGTAGACATACTTGCTGCATAGGCTGCATTATAAATTAAGTCATCATCGTCTTTGTGATTACGAAATACAAGTCCAATAGGTGCTACTCTCATTACAGAACCATTGGCAAAAGATCCCTCTTTGTATAGTGCAGTTCCACTTGATCTGTAATCGTACATACCCATGGCAGTATTCAATAATAGTTTGCTAACACTAGGTCCATATCCGCGACGTGGTTCTGCCATAAAAAATTGACAATACTTTTGAGAAATATCTTTAGCGTCAATATTTTTTTGTTCAACTATTGAAACCATTAACGCAAGCATCATCTCAGTATCATCTGTATATTCTCCAAATGCTCTGAAATCATCTAAAAACTCATAGACTTGCCCATCAGTACCTGGATATTTTTCCACTAGTTGTTTGCGTGATAAAAATTCACAGTTTGCACCTAGAATATCACCAACGCAACATCCGAGTATCACGCCTATACAACGATCTTTGTGAGAGTTTTCTGGTGCTAAAGAGTTCGCAAGTAGTGTGGTATCATATGATGTCATTTCAGTTGAGTTCTTTATTCCATTACAATTAGAGCACATGCAGGTTTCTTGAACGTAAAATCACTTATCATAGTATAATCATTCATTGACCATATCTTGACGTGACAATCTTCACTTGCAGTAAATAACTTATCACCAAGTAGAGCCATATCCCAGATTGTATCCAAATGTCCTTGTATGATAATGTTTGTTGTGTTAGAATACCTATCGTAGACTGATACATTTTTATCTGTACCAGCATATAGAAACTGTTCAAACCCGTAAGGTATCACTTTCCATGCACTGTGACTATTGTTGGAAAGTTTGTTTGTCTGTAAATTGACTTCTATGTCCCAAAAGTAAATCATCATTCCAGCACATACAAGTGTACCATCAGGAAAATAACCTAATGATAATCCAAAACTATGTTGTGTGTATGTTTGTAGACAGGTCATAGATTTAAGATCCCACAACCGAACTGTACAATCCATACTTGCGCTGACTATTGTATCGTTTATCTGTAGCAGTTGTATAACATCATCAGAGTGACCCGTCATAGTTGTACAGAAACCAGTATTTACATTCCATACTCGCACTGTTTTGTCGTAACCGCAACTCGCCAAGTGACCATCTGTAAGAGCAATTATGTTTCTGACTGCTCTTGTATGACCGACCAAAGTATAAATATTGTCACTATTAGCCCTAAATAATCTTATTATTTTATCTCCACCGGCACATGCTATTCTCCCATCTTTTAGCTGTGCTATGGATGTACCAAATGTACCCTGTCCTATCATACAAGTCACTTCTTTACCACTCATGCGATCTATAATATGAACTATACCATCAGACGTGAGAACTGCGAGCTTCCCAGACCACGATGAAAGTGAAGATAGTTTACTCGTGAGCAGAGATAATAATTGTCTATCATGCCTTTGTGTGGTCTTACCGTCACGCAGTACGAATGTTACAAGTTGCATTACAATTTATTTGAGCAAGTACACGTTGTTGAGGAACTGTTGTGGGTTCATAACACTTGTGGAACCAATAACTATCTCAACATTGTGTTCCTTTGATAATTCATAACATGCACGCATCTCTGCATATGTTACACCACCAATCATGTACACATAGATTCGATTACTATTTGTCTTTTTCTTTTCAATCCAGTGATACTGACTTGATAGTTTTCCTTGTGTCATATCCTGTAATAAACTCTTCACTTTGCAAATGTAACGTGAGAATTGTAATTGTTCATTAATCTTTGTACCGTGACCAAAGATCAAATTGGTCAATTTACCAAAAGTAGAATCTGATTTGGTGTGAACCGGTAGTGATGCCAAGTTACTTAATATCGTAGCATAGGTACCATTTTCACTCATACCTGCCAGCTCTAATAGTTGTGCATGAACTTTGATATCACTAATCTTATCTTGAGTGACCAAATAAATAACAATTAATCTCATCTTGTTCAATGGTGATAATTTTGATGTTAACAATGGTGTTATCGTATCCAATACATGCGTTAATTTCTTTCTATTCTCATCTTCTCCAACTGCCATATTTTGTTCAACTAATACGACTGTTTTTAGGTCTGTTTCTTTAGACTGTTCATGTAACATTTTAGCAAGTGTAATATGAATTACATTGCGACTCTTTCTTGTTTGGAACTCTTCTAATTTGTTGATTGATTTACTGATGTTCTTCTTGTCTTTGAGTGATTGTTCCATTTCAATGGTCTCTTTCAAATCTTTCTTTAGCAAATCACCCAATTGGGAGAAGAAACAGTGACGATAACTTGTCCATAATGGATCATGTTCATCAAGTGAAGTTTGTTTACCACCAACAATGGTAACATTGTCTTGCATATTTAACAAGTCGCATGTCATTGCTTGATAATGCAAGTCGTGTAGTACTGGTACGAGTAAATCTTCTGTTCTATCGATGACTAGTAGTGTAGCATTACGATCCATGTTAGATGACTTTAACTGGTTATCCAATTGTTGTGCTGTTTGTACACTGACACTAGTCTTGTTGTGACAAATATAAGGGTAGTGACCCATCAAATTGAAAAAGGTAACCAACTGTTGTACACTATCGTCAACAAACAATTTGTCTGTATATGCTTGTCGTATGTCTTGTTGAATATTTAGTGAAAATACACGAGGTTCAATGGCCAAAAAATCGACCATGATTGGTTTTGTTGCGCGGATACTTGGTATTTTACTAATCTCTATCACCATTGATTCGGTAGGTGGTGACGTAAAGAGTATGTTGGCATGATCATATTTTTTGTTCTTTCCCAAGTCTGATTTGATTAGTGTTATATTCTCCAAACTGGGACTAATAATATACAGTGCTTCAAACGACGGTAACGACTGCCTGGTTGCATGAAGTGACTCAACAACTATGGATTAGAAATAAAACACTATACATACGTGATACTCCCAAACTTGTTAAATCAGTCATACGACACACTGAATTTATAATACTGGTGGCTTTTTCATCTACTACAAGTACTTTCCACCCCGTTTTACCAAGTATACTGGAAATAGAACTCAAGATCTGTTCTTTAACAACAGTTTGCAAGTTGAACGACTCTTTCCCAGAGTTTGAACGTTCTCGTGTTTCAGTGGTAGTTTTGTTGCCACGTTGTTGGCCCCATGAAGGTATCATTGATTGTATTTTTTTGTAATAGAACGCAAACAATAAAATATTTTCATTATTTGTGAGTGTTACAAGTAGAACGGGAAGCTTAGGTTTTTTTGAGCTTTTAGAGAATTCTGCAGCTAACTTTCATAGAAAGCAGGTCGACCTAGGTCTAGTTTCTGACGCTGATCTCAAATATCTTTTTATTTTTAAATGATTGTGAGTTGAGGGCGCACCAGAGTTGACCCTGATTATTTGAGCTGTGCTCAGAAATCTATAGTCTAACCTTCCCATTCTACTTGTAACACTCACATTTTTTATTAACTATACATACAGTTACATATTATTTAAAACTATAATTTTTATTTGTTTTATAAAAATATAAACGTTTTTTACTATTTATAAATTTATTTTATAATAATTAATTCTATTAAAAAGCATTTCATTAAACTATAAAAAAAAATTATATAATATTTTTAATAGATTTAAATTTATATAAAATGGTTTAAAGTAATTTTTCTTTATATTATGATTTAAATGTATAATCATAAATACATACAATTAAAAACATGTGCAAATAGATATAATTTGTTAGTGTGAAATTATAGCTCTATTAATTTAAAAATAATTTCAATATACTGAACTGTATTATTTTTATTACTATAAGATATAAAGGATTGATAATTCTTCAGTGTATCTTATGCGTTGAATAGATATCTGTAGAGCTTTTTCAATTTATTTTGCTCTTTAAGTTTGTGTTATTAAATCGCGCTGAAGTACACATGTCATTTTATTTCTTCTTACTTAGGAGTATATAAAAATTTTGCACGTAAGGATATTTATGCGAGCAATTTAGCGTTAAGCTTGCCCGTAGATCGATAAAGATGTTAGAGAGTGACCTCATAGAGCTGCAGTCTAAAGTATAAATTTTTTATGCTTCGATCTTTTTCTATAACATATGAATATATAGTGTAGTTAATTTTATTCGGATATTCGAATATGCATTTCATAATATTTAATTTATTCGAATCAAGCTGCACGTCAATTTTTCAAGATTAAAACTGTCATTTTTCTATAACATTTTAAAATTACATACAAGAATTGTACTGAAAGGATATTTAGGATAGCAATTGATATCTCTGCTTGCCGAAGTATGGATTTTGATAATGGCCTATATTTTACTGATTTGATGTGAATACGTGTATACGCATAAAATACTTCTGTGGTTGAGTAAGTGCAGATTGAATGCGTGCAACTGATATTCGAAAATTTGCATCACAGATAAGTTTAATAAGTTTATAAAAGAACTATTGAAAATTATCTCAAAACAACGAATTTGATAAGCGTAAACTTTAATTGCAATATTCCTTCTTCTCTTAAACAATTATCTATGATCATAATGTATATAAATTAACAATTACGTATGCACCTATGTGCAATATCTTAAAAAGTAATATTAAAACACCGACATGCCTGACTTATATTACTGGAGATAGATTTTATTATTTATCTATTTTGAAAGAATTCGAGTCTATCATGAAATCGCTTATGTAATATGTGTCACCTTGCAATTTATAGTAAATTTATAGATATGATTTACTTTAATATGAAGTAACTGCGATAAACTGCATTTTCTAATGTTATTGAAAAGATCTTATCAAGTATTTTGAATTAAAATATTGTAAAACGTATTGCATCTTTTTGACTGTTTGAAGAAAATCTATCTTATCGAAAAAGTTTATGTTTTTTAAAGTAATCTTATTACGAATTAGTATATTATTAGAAATAACTGCTTTAATTTATTTGTAATAAATGCAGCAATGTTTGTGTGTAAATATATGCTGCAAAGCGCTAAAGTGTAAATAAACAACTGCATTAAGAAAATCTACTTCCCTTTACTACAAACCTTGTAATAGCTCTGGTTTTAATTTATATTCTCTGAGTACATATAACTGAGCCCTTGATCATTAAATCATTTTCAAAAGTTTTAAAACTAATTAAACAGATATAATCTTGTTATGATTCTCTTTCCATATTTTTAAATGTTTTGATCTTTTTCTTTTTAACTTGAAAGATCTTTTTATTAAATAAATTATCAAGAATTTTACAGCTTTAGTACAATTTAAAGTTAATTAAAAAAACCGATAAGTAAATTAAAGTATTTACATTTTTCGCTTTTTTCCCTTCGGTGGTGCCAATTTCTTCTTTTTGTTTTTATCAACACCTCCGCTAACACCACCCTTTTTGGCGACTGTTTTATCTTGCGCCTCGCAAGCCACGATATTCACATAATCCACATTGACTTCTCCGTTATCAAGTTTGAATTTTGTATTATCTAAATAAAAGTTTCTAACGGTCGGCGCAGGTTGTTTGAACACTTTACAGTGTCCTTTAAACGTTATAGAGTTTGATAGTTTATCGGAAAGTGCGTTTGAAATGCTTTCGTCAAATTGTTCAAGTACGCTTATTTTTAACTCGTCAGAAATGAGTTGTTTGTCTACTAGCTCCTCTAACGCTTTGTCTAACGCTTGACCGAGTGAAGACTTGCGATACAGTGTGTAGTAAGACATTGTTCACAAGTTGACCATGAAAAACTTTTGCAGAAACAAGCTTTATGGGCACATTTTTTTCGCTTGGCCAGAGCGTTCAAACAACTCCATTTTTCTGCTTTTCTCTCTCCATCTAGATCCAGATCCAAAGAAGATAAGGTTAGGCGTCAGTATGTTTGGTGAAACAGAATGCGAAAGTACGTTAGCAGGAAGAAAAGGGAGAATAAATGAATAATTACAAGATTTTGTTCTACTATGTAGAATCTACCCTAATACTAATTTCTTTGAATTCACCATACACGATTTGTAGCGTGGATCATTGGTTCGTCTTTGGAAGAGTCGCGCCAACCTATCACCTTATCCATTTGACAGTGATAGACATGCAGCGCTGAACCAAGTCATCGTGCATTTGGTAGCTTTTTAGAACTCAAAAAACTCACACCAAGTTTCATGGAGAGTGGAGCAGCAGTACTCAAGGCTTTGCAAGCTTTGAATGCTGGTGATTTTAGTGTAAACTTGGACGATAAACATTTTTCAACCAAGACCGACAAAGATATTGCACGCGAAATCAATGACTTGGCAACAAGACAACGCTATATTGCTGCAGAGTTTAAACGAGTAGAGGCAGCTACACAATGTGGAGACTTGTCAACTCGCGTAAATACAACAGATAGTATTACTGGCGGATGGGCCACATACACACAAACACTCAATACATGCTTGGATAATACAACAAAACCACTACAAGATATGGTGGCGGCAATAGATTCTGTTCGGCTGGGTAACCTCGAATACTCACCTATTAGTGTGGCGACACTACAGGGTGAATATTTAAAGGCGCACGAGTCGGTACAAGATTTAACTGTCATGTTGCGTCACTTTGCTGATGAAGTTACTGATATGATTACTGATCTCAGTCTTGGACAATTAGGAACAACAGTATGTTTATGAGAAATATTTTTTAACACAAAT
>JAESGV010001056.1_pt1 | contig 11798 bp, 15 predicted proteins | sample 9269781 | NCBI WGS metagenome assembly JAESGV01 (sample SAMN15741586, study PRJNA653496) | algae metagenome | isolation source: Tildeniella torsiva UHER 1998/13D and co-occurring heterotrophs from... | place: Slovakia: Slovak Paradise National Park, Hrabusice, Kosice Region | collected 2000-01-01 | reverse complement strand
TAGATCAAAACGGTACACGATGTCATGTCACTACCTGTCAGAACTTTTTTCCGCCTTACGCACAACTGAAAACCAGACCACATCATGTCCACCGTTAACAAGTTAGCCCACACTCTCTCAGAACAACAGGTATGGCCACCAAACCCATCTAAATTTTAGGTTCGCGAAGCCCGCGTAGCGTTTGATAAACACGACAAAGATCGCAGTGGAACAATTGACTACAATGAGCTCAAACCTCTGTTAGAAGAGACTCTCAAACAAAAACTCAGTGAAAACTTGTTCAACCGTTACGTATCAGCCCAATTCAGCTCAACAGACAAAAACCAAGATAACGCAATTCAGTTCGATGAGTTCCTCGTCTTGTACGATAAGTTGTATCACTCCAAGGAACTACCAATCTCTTTGCAAAGAAATTCTTCATCACCAAAAATGGTTACTTCCAAGGTAGAGTCACCATCAACAAACTCTCCAAAGGTCGAGAAGAGAGCAGATAAATTATCCGAAGAAGATAGACGAAACGCACGCCAAATGTTTGACAAGTATGACAAAGATAAGAGTGGAAACATCTCAAAAGATGAGTTGAGATCTCTTTTGGAAGAATACTTGAGAACTAAAAAGATGGGTAACATGGTATTCGAAAGGTATGTTCAAAATAACAAACATGTAACCGGTACAGATTGGTAAACGGATATATGCAACAAGCAGACAAAGATGGATCTGGCGATGTTGACTTTGAGGAGTTTTTGAGCATTTACTCCCAAATCGCTGAAGCAAGCAACAAATAAATCGATCTGAAGCGTTTGGAAATACATTAAATACTATTTGACATAATGTCTGCACGACTACCATGTAGCAGTGCGCAAACATGTCATTAAGAACACTAAGTGCCAAAAGGATAAAAGTCTTAAGTACGCTATATACACAGCAGTACCACAGTGAAAGAACTGGGCATCATATCGCATTATGGACGAGTAGGTGTTTCTTTCTACGATCGATAGCGCGTGAGGTAAGGCTCTTGGCAATCAGGAACAAAAGTCCCTAAAAAAGAATGACTTTTCTAGAGAAAGCGATCAAATGGAGCGAAAAGCAGGCGAGTAGCCAACTGAACGACTATTTTTGCTTGGTTCGCAGAAATCTGTAGCTTTTGCAAAAGTTCACAGTAATTCTCCTGCAATTATGGTATTGATATCAGATATTTATACACCAAAATAGAGCATAAATTTAGAGCTCCAGATCTTCGCTACAACTACACTTTCAACAAAACATGAATAGGTGCTACATACTCTTATTGCTGCTCTGTGCTACTGTATTTGCTCAAGTTACTACGCTACGTGGTGTAGCTGTAGCAGACCCTCCATTCCTCTTCATAGACGCTAGTATCCCAACAACTAATCCCAAGGCACGCTACTCTGGCTATGCTATCGACTTTACTAACGAGCTCTTCAGAAGAATGGGTGCTAACTACTCGTATGTAATCTACGAGTCTGCTGGTGGATACTCTGGATCACCCTTGGCAAATGGAAGCTGGATTGGGGCAATCGATGACCTCATTCAAGGTACCGCAGACTTTTTCATTGGATCACTAGCTATCAACAGTGTACGCAACAAAGCAATTGATTTCACCAGAGACTATCTTCCTAATGGTTTGACGTAATTTTTTGTAACTATACCCACTAATCGCTAGAATCATGGTTGCCAAGCAAGAACCAGGAGGAAACTTGACATTGTTCTCGTTCTTAACTCCATTTGGTTATGACATTTGGTTGTTAATTCTCGGAACTATTGTGCTGGTAGCTATCATCGTATGGTTTTTCGACCAAGTCAGTCCCTACGGTAACAACAGACAAGGAAACGACAACACAAAGAATGACTTCGAATTTAGAAATACATTGACCAATTCTATGAGAACTGTTTCCAACAAGAATCCAGACCTAGGAAGATCTTGGACAACACGATTTGTGATGTTTGGTTTCGGTCTCTTTGCAGGCATGTTTCGTTTTACTTCAGTTGACCTTGGTAGCTGTAATAATCGCTGCATACATTGCTGACTTGGCAGCAAGTCTTACTAGGTAAGGTGTTGATGTAGATGCTAAATAATAGATATGATCAGCAAACGAAGCTCACTAGTATAGCCGACATTAGAGCTAACGGATTCACCTACGCTACTGTAAATGGTTCTGCCCCTCAAGCATACATGCTCACTTCTCCCACTGTATCTGACATTCGAGGTCAGATGGTAGCATATCCTAACTTGGATGCTGCTGTTGCTGCTGTTCGAGACAAATCAGTGGACTCGTTGATTTGGTCCAATACCATCATTGACTATTACGTGTAAGCTCTTTTACCATTCGATACTAATCTCCAAGAAACCAAAGACCATGCAATACTTTGGAAGTTGGAAAGGCATTCAACCAAGGTAGTTATGGCATACCAATACCAAAAGGCTCGCCGTACAAGGACTTAATGAGTCAAGTCATCCTCACCATGCGCGAAGATGGTTTTATGGACAAGATATATCAAACTTGGTGGATCGATAAGGGAACTTGTACAGCAGCTCCAAAGACCACCAATCGTTTCAACTTGCGTAATTTGGGAGGTGTATGGGTATTGTTAGCAATCTTTGTTGGCATTGCCTTCCTCATTCTCATCTTTGAGTATATATACTTCATCACCTACACCAAGTGCAAGCATCACAGTTGGGTATACAAAATCATGAAGTATGGCCATAGATTCTTGGGAGGAAAGAGAGAAGTTCTTCCAACTACAGTTAAAAACGTGGATACCATTCCTCCTGCTGTATTAACTACTCAAGCTTGAAGTGTAAATAAACAAAGGTTTGTTAGCGCAAAGCACAATACCATTTACAAACGGTCAACGAAAAACACAAACAAAACATGGGTAAGAAGAAACAGTCAAATCCAGTTCCGGTAGATTTATCTACTATACATGCAAAAGAAGAAGAGAATTCAGTGCAAGAACAAACGCAATCACTTTCGGACGGAATAGGTGCGTACTGGATGTTCCATTAATAACAAAACAGCAACTGATTTACCAAGGCTCACACGGCACCAGAAAAAAGTAATAGGATTGGGAGTACAAGTCGATGATGAAACGAAGCACAATACTATGAACGCTGACGAAGAAACACCCACAAAAAAAAGGAAAAAAGCAACAAAGAAAAAAGCATCCGCAGTCGTGAAAAAATCTCCAAAACGACCCAGATCCGAAACACCTAAAAAATCAAAACCAAAACGCATAAAACTTGCTACATTAGAGACACCTACTCAAAAATCGACACCAGAAAATGCACAAACTTATACATTCGGCGGCGTAGATGTTTATGATCACCAGTTTGGAAACAGTACGATTCACATCGCAGCGAGTATGCCTATTATAAGCTCCATATTTCGACAAACGTATCCAGAATGGTTTTCGCCAAGTATTGAGGAACATACACCAGTTAATCGATGGATCGTAAGCTCTTGCAAAACTATCATTGCAGGTCAAAAAGGCACAAAGAACATAACAATCAAAGCGCACGAATTCGAACGTGGAATGGACTTACTACGCGAAGGATCGTTGTACTGTCATTGCTGCAAATCGATCACGGCACCAAGACTATTGTGTTCTTCCTGTAACAAAAGTATTTGTTTGAGATGTATTTTAAAGAACGATTTTGGAAATCGAGACGAGTTGATTTATAACGAACAAATTGCAGAAAAATGGAAGTGTAGTCATTGTATTGGAAATTGTCCAATATCTTCTGGTTGTAGAGATAAAGAAAGAAAAGGCATATCTGAGGGAGCAACACCCAAAAAGAAGAAGAAAAAAATTGCATTGTCAGATAGTAGTGATAGCGAAGTAGAGGAAGTTGAGGCATGGGAAGATACATCCATTGATCGTCAAACTGGATTATCCAAATTTAAAGTGAATAGAAGAACAAAAAAACTAGTTCAGTTCCAAAGTGCATTGGCGTTTGCTCAATTTTTATTTACATGTGTGGAACAGAACAGAAAAGGTGAACCAATACCAGAACAAGGAAATGATCGAACATTTGTAGACATGTTTGGAAATACAGTTGATGAAGTGCCTGCATTGAAACGTGGATTCAAGGAAGCACGAAAAGATGTAGCTGTAACGCCAACAAAAGTTATTTTGAAACGGGAACCTACGCCAAGAAAGAAACCAATCGCAATTCTTTCGGAAAAAGATGAACATCAGAAACAATTAGAAGAGCATTATGCAATGTTATTTTCAAGAGGAGAAATTCCAATAAATATTTAAAAAATACGATACAAAGCACTCAATCTTTCTTGTAGACTGTCCCAATCAACGTTTCCGTCGCATAAACCATTGTACAACACGGCGAACAATTCTCTTTGTGCGTCTGTTAGTACATTGGCTGCACCTGGGAGATCTGAAGAATCAGAGATTTGTAGTAGCTCTTCAAAGTTCTTTGACACTGATGTTGCATTCTTGGTGATATCTTCAGGAATTCCTGCCTTTTCTGCAACAGAAATACCATAACTCTGTGGTGAGACACCTTCAACAAACTTGTACAAGAATGTGACTTTGTCAGTTGCATTCACAAGCATCTGATATAATGATACATTTGGATTTCCCTTCAACTCTTCTGTTAAATGGAAATAGTGAGTAGCGAAGAGTGTTCTGCACTGTGTTTCTTCTGCCAAGAATCTTGTTACGGCATAGGCAATACCGTATCCATCAAATGTACTTGTACCTCTTCCTAACTCGTCCAAAATGATCAAACTGTTGCAGGTAGCGTTACGAAGAATGTTACTTGTTTCGTTCAACTCAACCATGAAAGTACTCTCACCACTCATAATACGATCATTTGCTCCAATACGTGTGAAAATACGATCAACAGGTGACAATCTAAAACTTCTCGCAGGTACTTTGCAACCAAGTTGTGCCAAAATTACAGCAACACAATTTTGACGCAAAAGAGTGGATTTACCACCCATATTTGCTCCTGTAACGACTGCAAGTCTTGGCTTGTTTTCTAATTGTCCATTACTGTTTCTGATAACTCCAAGTTTGGTGTCGTTTGGAATGAAATGACCATCAGCTGGTGTGATGCATGGATGGACCATTTCTTCAACGTCCAAACATACAGCGTTGGTGATAAACTCTGGTTTGCACATTTCTAATCCACTCTTGCGACCAACTAAACTCAAACTAATCATGCAGTCCAAATTGGCTACTTGAGTGATTACTTTCTTCCAGTCATGGTAGTAGTTGTCAAACAATTTGTAGACACGACGTAGTTCTCCTCTGAGCACTGATTGACGTTTCTCTTCTGCTTTTGCACTCTTTTCGATCAATGGAAGCAAGTCGTTTGGATAGTATCTTCTCACTGCTTTGGTTTGTGTTTTGATTTTCCAAGTATCTGGTACTTGAGTTGCAGCAGGTACTTCGATTTGATACAAGTTCTTTTGCATGTGCTTGTATGCTACTTTGGTCTTTGAAATCTTCAAGATTTTGACTGCATTTTCCAAATATTCCTCCAACTTTTTCTCGCAGTCTTCTTTCTCTTTCTTGGCATCGTCGTATTGCTCATTAGCTCCATCTGCTGGCACGATAAAACCAGTAGAACGTGCTTCTTCACGATCGAACATTCCCTTGAAAGTCTCAATTACACTCTCGATGTCAGGTGAGTCTTGGTAAATCTTTTTGATGAGTTCACTTTGCATGTCACCTTCAATAGCTTCTCCTACCATTCCAATTATTCTATGCGCTTGTTCAAGGCCGTCGATGGTATCTAACAAGAGTGCAATCTTTTTTTTGTTGACATCAGGATCGAAGCTGACGTGATCTCTTGAAACAATTGCTTCTGAGTGAATGCGAGCCAGCATTCTCTCCAAATCGGGAACTGTTTTAAACGCTTCTCGGATTCTCTCAACCAAGTCGACATCGTTTTCTGTATTGTTAGAAAAATCATGTTATGCGTACCTAATGCCTCTACGGCTTCTTGACGTAATCTGATAGCCTCTGCATTACGAAGTGGATGACATACCCAGCTGCGGAATAGTCTTCTACCAAATCCCAAAACACAGTGATCCAAAAACTCGAGTAAACTTCCTCTCTTTTCTCCATCTCTATTATTTTGTAAAATTTCGAGATTAAGAAGAGTTTGACCGTCAAGTAACATGGTAATAGTGTCACTGTTAGGATCGTATACTTTAAAGTTACCCAACGAGTAGACATCGGTATCTAATTTGAGGTCAATCAAATATGATGTCATGCCACCAAATGCACTTTGAAATGTCAAATAATTTCAAGTAAAACTTACCACATGACGAGATCGTTATCTTCAAAATCTGCTAGTGCTTGTGGTGTACTACCGTTGAAGTAATCTTGCATCGAAAGATGTCCTTCTACTCTTTTGTTGTCCCAAAACTCGGTACCTGGCTTACGCTTGGTCATGATGGTGTTTTTGTTCTTGATTACGAGCTCTGTTTGTTTCGAAAGACCTCCTCTCTCAACCAATAATTCTTTAGGCATGATTTGTTGAATTAAAGTCTCCAATTGAGTTCCACTGGCATCATCTTCTATGTACCCCAAGTTAACCTCTCCTGTTGAGGCATCAACATAACAGATTCCAAATCGATGTTGAATTGCATCTTCCTACCAATGTTAGACGAATTCAAGAATCGTACCTTGATGCAGAGTAAATAATTGTTAATACTCGAGTCGACAATCATGTCTGGATCAATCAACGTTCCTGCCGTCAAGATTTGTTGCAATTCTCTTTGAACGACTTTTTCTGATGATCCCTTTGGTGCCTTTTTGTTCTTATTTCTAGTTTTCGCTTCATCAGGAGTTTCCATTTGCTCGACACGACCGATTTTGTATCCCTTTGCGATAAATTTTGATGCCCAGTTCTTGAATGATGATTCTGGCACGCCGACCATTCTCATGTTGACTCTATCTGTGAGCTTCAAGTCGAATTCTTTGTGGCCAATATCAGCATCTTTCTCATACAATTCATAGAACTTTCCCTATTGCGTGTTAATGTAATTTCATACATACTTTTTTGAAAAAGATAACAGTATCCCATTGCTTCTTTTTGATATCCCAATATTGTTTTTCGAATGGTGTGAACGCAGAGTAGGCAGATGCTGGAATGAAAAGCGTGTTGCCATTATAGTCAGGGTGGTCTTCAGTAAGACCTTTTTCATCGCGTACGGTCTCCAACCAATCATATCTGACAGCATCTTCGTCTCTCTTCTTTTTCTTTCCAACTGTTCGCTTTGGTGTCGATGTAGAAGATGGTTTTGCGCTTTTTCTCGCTCTTGGAGCTTCTTCCTCATCTTCCTCTTCGTCCTCGTGCTCTTCGTCGTCTTCCTCCTCAGCACTTTCGTCTTCTTCGTACTCTTCTTCTTCATCTTCGTCCTAATAACGTTAAAGCATGTTAAATATGTCACATACTCGTTTGCGTTTTTTTGAGACTGGCGTGCTTTTTGTGTTCTTTTTAGTTGCTGCCTTTTTTGCTGGTGCTTTTTTCTTTGGCTACGCAAATGTTAAACAGTTACGTAACACATACTGGCGTTTGACTAATAAAATCCTCTTCGTCATCCTCGGTAGCTTTGCGAGCCTTGCTCTTGTACGAAAAGAGTGTGGTCTGCTTCTTTGACATGTTTGTGGGCAACTAAAAAATTGAATTTTGTAATTTGGCTTGAAAAAGATTTTGTGGTCTATTGCAATTGCTTCAGGAATAGCCCACGAAATTTAATGCAAAACATGAATAATAATGCTTGCATTCCACAGCTTGTAGAATTTGTGGTTGCCCAGAGTCAAACAAAAATTACAAACCATGATAGACGAGGTTCCTGTTGAAGTTCTCGAATACATTTTTTCTTATCTACCTTTAATATCAATGTTCCCAGTCTCAGTTGTGAACACGACATGGAGAGCATGCTGCGACACCCGACTGTTGTACAATCTAGGTCAAATGATTTTACGTGTGCCTCATTTAAGAACGTTACTCGATACAAACATCGATATTGACTTACAAGAACTACTTATCGCCACAGAAAAATCGTATTTAATTTTAGGAGGTGAAGATGACGATGAACACTTGAAAAAAATAATTTCTAAGACTGGATTAACCGTAGACACCTGGAATCCTATCAATTTCAATGCATCAAACATCTTCGGCACAAACGTTGACATACTGGGTGACATGCTTACTGAGTACTTGGAAGAAGGATATGGTGGTGTTATCCAAACTGTGTTCACTTTTTCATCGAGTTGCCCTGGAGGTAAACCTGGTGGCGCATACCACGAAAACAAATACTGTCCAGTAGAACCCAAAAGTCAAACAACACTAGGAAGAGAATGTAGTTTAGTGAAAGACTCGCCAAACCACTTTTTATTCACTGGAGTCAATCACCTCACTATGCCAAAATCAGCTGCATGCTGTCCAAATAACAAACTTCGAGATGACTTGGAGGACACTTCGTTGGCAAGTATAATAGGTAGATTTGATAACGCACACAACACCGTAGCTGTTGTATGTAGAGAGCTACAAGGAAAAAACAAGGGACGCATTTGCGTACTCAACTATTATCCTGCCTCAAATGCGTGTCCTGGAAGCTGGACGCAGAACAACTGTTGGCATAGCGACACTGACGGCGCAGAACTATTGGCAAACGCATTACTGTACTGTGGAATCAAAACAAATAGAATATTATAACATACTTAAAATCTCATTACTTGTTGTGGTTCTTTTGCTGAAGTCTGTTGACGCTCCAGGTGCGCTGATTGTAAATAATTAACCGCGAGTTTATAGTTGACAAGCAACGGATTAGGAAAACTTGGTATGTGTCTCCCTTAATCACACAAGTACCAAGTCGCATAAATTGTAGTTTAATATCAAAGCAACAAACGCGTAGCATATCGCAACTTGATACTTTACGAACAATGTAACCGCATCACAACTGCATCGTTTTAAACAATGTTACGCAACACAAGTCTCACTATACCCAATGGTAGTGATTCTAAACAATAACCAGTTAAACCATGACGATCCGTGCTTTTTAAAATTACTCCGAACAAATATATACAACACTATACTGTTCATTTTGAACAGAATTAACGATAACAAACATCAACATACTGGCAGTATGTCACTATTCACCGAGTATTTCTCCATTCTACATTTGGATGGTCAACCACTCTTTGTTGTGACACCTCAAAACAAAAGCAACCATGCCATTTGTCGATGGGTCGTGGGTCGACGAAGACACCAAGTCTACTCTGCGCTCAAAGACCCACCGTGAGGTCGACAAGAGATCTGTTCAAGAACGTCCCAAGAAACCACTGTTGTTGACAAGAAAGGTCACAAGCAAGAGTGAGCAAGTGTAACTCGGGTATGTAGCAAGCCATCACAACTAACCACTAGAAGCCAAAGGATAGTCATGGAAAACGTGTCGTTAAAGATGTAAACGTGTTGATGAAGAGCAATAGCTCCGTAAAAAACACTCCCTTGGTACGTTCAACGTTTACATACCTAACCATACAAAAGGCTCCAAAGCAAATGGCACATAGTACTACAATACGCAAAACAACGCAGAACGTACCAAACAAAAACGGTCAAGGAACTATCACCAGTTACATCAAGAGCGCTGTCGTTGAGAAGGCACAACCTATCGTTAAATCTACTCTCGTTAAACAAAATGACCACATGAAAGAGTACGTTGAGGCATCCAAAAAGTTGAAAAGAAAGAGACATCGTGTCATTGAAGACGAGAGTGAAGATGAAGTAGATATTCCATCTGTCAACGTAACAGAACCTGAAGAAGATGAGTTTGATACACTCGAATTTGACGACATGCTCGCCGACAAGAAACAAATCAACGGAAAGCCCGTGTGTATCAAGATCGGATGCACTAATCCTATTCCTCCCAACCGAAGTGTCTACTGCTCACCAAACTGCTACAGACTCAATCACACCAGATCAAAGCAAGAACTCAAGAAGAAGCGTGCTGATAAGCATTTGTGCATTCGTTGCGAAGAGTTTAAACCAAAAGAAGGTTGTAGATGCTGTGAACGCTGCAATTTTCAAAATGTCATGTACAAGCCAAGATGGAATGGCGTGACGACTGACCAACGCAACAAAATCGCATTGGCACTGTCTCAGTCCAAGTACCGACCAATTGATTTAAATGGCCAACCTATTCCAGCAGACTCTGTGGAACTTGATCATGGTATTCCATTGTTTTTGGGTGGAAGCGATGAGTTGCAGAACATGACTGTACTCCACAAATTGGACAACAGAAGCTGCTGGTGTTTCGACAAAGAAGACGTAGCGGTAATGTACGGTAGAATTGCAAGACTTGCCAACGTCTCGAGTGAATCACCAATTCGTCAAGTTCCATTGACAAGTGAAGAAGAACAAGCATTCAAAGGATTGGAAGCGGTCATGAACAAGATTCCACACATTAACCGTGATGCATCAAAAGGACCTGAAGATTGTTCTGCAAAACAACGCGTAGAGTACGACAGATTTGCAAGAAATGGTTTCATTGACCCGATTGTACTCTACAAGTGTGAAAAGTACACCAACTTTTGCCACAATTTCCCGCAAGGTCATCAACAACGCAATGATAATGATTTTTACCTTGGGTACAGTATTTTGAATCAAATCACTGCCATGCACAGCGTACAACAACTCAGAGCAACAGCCGCCGTACGACAAACGAATCTCCAAAAGTTAATCGACCAGTCACGAGAGACAAAAGAAGGTGCCATGCTGTTCTGTTACCCAGGTACTACTGAAGTCGTTGCAATCTCCATCATGACGTATGTTAACTTTGTCATGGAAAAAAGCGAAGATGATCAAAGTTTGTTTGCACCTGATGGTGATGGAACAGACCGCCGAGTATGGACAGCAGAGGAGAGTTTATTGCTGTTTGAAGGTGTTGCAAAATATGGCTTCCACGCTTATCTTGTTGCTGATCACATTGGAACTCGTGATGTAATTCAAGTGCGTGCAAAATTATATCACAGCGACATTGCTCTTATCGCAAAAGATTCTGGAATTGAACGTGAACCAGAGTATGTTGCAAAAAACACAAAAGAAGAATGGACTTTTGATGAGAAGACGTATCTTTGCTTGTTGTATAATGAACGAATGGCAAAATACAATGCAACAAACAAAGGCAGAAAACGTCAACGTTTGGGAAAACACGATTGGAAACCTATCGCGAACTTGGTTGGTCATGACAAGGAAAGATGCAGAAGCATGTGGAAAGTGCTCAGAAGAGAAAAGTATTGGCCTTGATAATTTGGAATTGTCAACGCTGCATAAATGTGGTCTTTCTCCAAGTCTATGACTCCTGCAATTTAATTCTGTTTGCTAATGGTCGTCATTGTTGTTCCGCCTCTCCAGTCGGAGAGTTTGAAAAATGAACAAATCATACTTATGGCAAGACTTGTTTTATTGGGAGACTTCCAATGTGTAGTATGGCTTTACACATTGGTGGTTGCATTTGATGTTGATTTAGTGAATATTTGAAGCCTACAATTCTGTTTCTTCGCAAACAGCCAATTCTCGGCAATCCACTAAATAAACTTCTCAAATTATTCGTTCAGGGGTAGATACTGTATGGGCGCCTAAATTTTGAGTTAGTATAAAGTGCTAAGTAAACTTACCCCATGGTAGCCTTGATGGTGACGCTTCCGACGTTTTGCCAGTGCTTCTTGAGCAAGGAAACCAAGAAGTTCAAGCTCATGGTGATGTTGGCGACGAGTTGATCTTCAGTCAAGTTCAA
>JAESGV010001055.1_pt1 | contig 11805 bp, 11 predicted proteins | sample 9269781 | NCBI WGS metagenome assembly JAESGV01 (sample SAMN15741586, study PRJNA653496) | algae metagenome | isolation source: Tildeniella torsiva UHER 1998/13D and co-occurring heterotrophs from... | place: Slovakia: Slovak Paradise National Park, Hrabusice, Kosice Region | collected 2000-01-01 | reverse complement strand
CAAAGACAAAAACCAAAAAGTCGTTACCAATAGAGATCTATTCAACAAGTTTGATTTGAGCGCGAACGGAGTTGTAGGTCGATATGAGTTACAGCACTTGTTCAAAAACATGTTGGGTGTTAATTTGACAGAACAAGAAGTTACAGATATGATGAAAGTGAGTCGCATACTTTTATTTACTAACTCGTTAGGACACTGACGTCAATTCTGACGGATTTATGGAGTTTGAAGAGTTTGAGCAATTATTGGCCAAATTACAAGGCACACCAGCAAAATAAATTTTAGCAACAACATCCGTCATCACTACAACACGAATTGCAAATCCTCTCGAAACGACTGCACATACCATCACAACACGTACAATCGCAACAATCTCCTCTTGATTGTTTTGGTAATGGTTTAGCAGTCCATGAGATTAAACCACCAGTTTTTCCTTGTAGTAAGAATTTGGCCCAATTGGTACGACAACCTTCATCATAGGTAACACGTTCGTGTCTTTTAAGTCGTTCTTGTTTGTATGACTCATACGATGTTTGGTTTGTACATACCAAGTAGAAATGGTGACCAAACATCATCATCGGGAACAACATGAAAACAACATTAATTATGGCAGTAGGTATCAACAATAACATCGAAAACACCATACGTGGTGATGGATCAACGTTGTGAGTGATTATTATGGCTTTCCTATAACATGCATTTATACACTATATCGTTAGTATTTCGTATTAAACACGTACCACTATCATGCAAAAGAATAGGAACAAAAATTCCACAAAAAGAAACAATACAAAATCGAATTGATTCTTCTCGCCGACGCAAGTTCCTATCCACACGCAATGGTGATCATACTTTGCAATGTTCTTCAAGCAGATTTTGCAGTACTTTGTTCGTGCTGGTAGTGCTGGTTGCGATGGTACTAGTGGTTGCGTGGCCTCTATTGGTGCATCTTCATGAGTAGGTGTGTTGGATCCACTCACATTACGTTGTTTGAGTCCACTGTTTGTGTTTGGCGACTCTACTGCGTGTGACTCGACAGGTATTTCGAATTCAACATCAACAACGTCTGTTGGAGATGGATGATAGGTGCCTGGGTCGCCACTTCTTAGTTTTTCGATTAAATACAAACTGTAACAAAACATTCCAATAAATAAAATTGCGCTTAGCATATCTTCCCATAAAAACGTGTCCATAGTTGAGGCCAAAATTATAACGTATGCATATAATGCAAATATAGCATACCGCATCATTTTTTCGGTGTTCTACAGGTGTAAGATTTCGTGGTATTTCATACTTTGGACTCCTCTCGTTTATCCACTTTCTTGTCTGATTCTCCACAACAACAGCAACACCCACAGCATTGTACACCATCTAGCGAGTCACATGCTGCCAACACTGCATCGCAACAACACATGTGTTTGTAGCCGTTATGTTTGTAAATTGATGTGTCATGTCTACAAACACAACGGCTGAGGACACACCATTGTTACTCACACAAAAACATGAAACTGATACTACGATACATTTCTGGAAAGCTGCAACTCTGTTGTTGTTCGCAACAAGTATGTTTTTCATGTTAATTCTAGGACTTATATCATCGTTGTATTTTCAAGTGAAACCTCTGACACCACCAACATGGCCACAACAAATCACTTTTAGACAATCTGTAACTACTACCAATTTTTTAACCTCTGACGATGGTCTTGCGTGGTATGATTGGAATACAAAATCGTTCAAATCAGAGCATACGAACTTGTGGGATACAAGGTGTAACGCGACATTATTGTGGGTGCACAAAGAGATGTATTTGTACAACTCGACGTTTTGTTGCACAAAGAAATTCAATAATGTCACTTTGAGACCGATGGCACCCAACTGGCTTGAGAACCATATCTACTCGGGCACAGCGCAGCGAAACAACCAAACAGTTCGTGTATGGTTCAGTCCAATCATGTCTAGCATATACTATGACACTTTAGATGGTGTACCTGTACGTTGGGACAACACACCAGATATTGAAATCGGTGGAAAAGGCGCTCTGACAACAACTTATACAGATGTCAATTTAAATCCAACAATACCAGCTGGAACGTTTAATGTTTCCGAGCTATGCAACACTAAAGTAGAATGCGTTGGTATAAATTTGTGCCGTCAGTAAACACCAAGTCACCTTACTCGATTTCTCTTTCTTTTTATATATTCAGCGTTGTCACCAACTCCTTTCTAAAGTCAACCAAACAAACACGTTCTATGACCATCTCGGCGATACTAACGTTCAAAACTCACGATATACCTTCGAAACAATCGTTTCCAATAGAAACGCTTCGAGAATTGCTTAGCCAAACGCTTGATGTAGAAAGAATACTGATTGCATGCTATCATTGTTCGAAAATCATAGTTATCGATATGAACAGTCAAAGAGTGATATGCACTATCCCATCTGAATTATATACTGACTTTTATTTTTTGAACAAAAGCGAAATAGTTATATCACATCCAGTGTCGGAATGGAAAAGACGAAAGCTAGATATTTGGAATTTCAAAGATCGTAAATGCATGTTATCGTATACACCACCATTCATCGTGATTGATATTATCTTTGTTAGCCAATACTTTGTAATTCGTAATGACAGTTGCCAATTGTGCGTGTGGAATCGAAGAACTGGTAGAGAGCAAACAAATGAAACATTGAAGCCAACCAGCAACCTTGTACGTATAAATAACTTTCAATTTGCCACAAGTCACAACAAGTCACAGCAAGTTATCGTTTGGAACGTGAAACGGCTAGAACAGGTGAAAACAATACGAACATCACCCTCATTTGTCGATTGTTACGCTCCAAGTACATTATTATTTTCAATGAATTCTGATGTTGTCGTTATGGATCTTCACACTGAGAAAACTATCCAATTGTACAAAAACGTAAGAAACGATATCGTAGGAGTACAAAGAATCAACGATCGCCTAATTGCACTTACTGTCCACTTGCCAAATGAAAATCTTTATGAAGTCGCCATGTACAATTTAGATTCGAAAAAGTATTTGCCACTATTTGGAACAAAGAAGCGCTGCACTCGCATAGGTGTTTGGTACGGACGATTGATCTTCTTTATCGCAGAATATACACTATTTATAATGGATGTAGAGAAAATGGTCATATTAGCAACTTTCAAGGGCAAGTTTCAAGATCAAGTAAAAGTATGTGCTTTTTAATTCTATTGTTACCTAATTTTACAATTTTTCTCCAATATATCTCTTATCTATACATCTACTAATCGGTAAGCATATTGCTAAACAGATAATAAAACTGGTCGGTATCGCAGCCATAATTGATGTCAGAACAGTCGCTACAATTGCCTCCACCGACATAGGTGCTCGATAATACTTGTCCTTTGGTAAATTTACCAACAAGTACGAAATAGATCCTAGTGTATAATTTCCAACTGTATCTAGCGCTTCTTGGTAGCTTGGAAAAGTTTTTGCAGTTGTTGTACTTGTTCGATTTTCTCCATTATAAGGTACAATGTAGTAACACATTGTTTGTATATCGTAGCATTGTGCAGGATGTAACGTACATGCTTTGAGAACATCTGGACACGTACAACTGCACCCTAGTAGATCTTTGCAACTTGGTACTATTGTTCCATTTGACGCTACGCATGTATAGTTACAACATGGATCTCCACAACAGTCTGTCGTCTGGTTTGCGTATGGTATGCTATCACATGTTGTATTTCCTATGCATTGTACACACGTTGTTTGACAAATCGTATTATAGCAATTATTCGTGACAATTTGTAGGTTGTAGAATGTACATGTAACTTTGACGCTTGTAACTGTTGCCGTATTTCCCGAATGCGCCACAAATATGAAAACAAATAACCATATCTGAAATGTTATAGTCCATATTGCAACATTAGCGATAATGCAAGCCACTTGGGCTTGAAAACATTTCTCAAACACTATTCGGAAACGTGTTTCAAAGTTCTTTCGTGCTGTTGTACGTTGTTTGTGCCGTATTAGCGAAGCGCGATATGGTTTGTTTTTCTGTTTAGGTACACCATTACGAGTTGCGAATTCGATCCAAAGAAAATCGTCATTTGCTGCTACGTACCACTCGTTACTAACTAGAGAACACTTGAGAATGTTTGCAAACGAAAGGTATTCAAAAATATGTGTGAGAACGTCTGGTGGCAGACGCTGTGTCATCGTTTGGGTTGTAATTTATTTATTTGACCTTTTACTGGTTTACCGTCTGCCATGCTTACTCTTGCTCTTTTTCAGAGTTTCCATTCTTTGCTTTTGTCGACTTGTCGTCAGATTTCAACATATCCCAAAAAGAAATATGCAAAAAGTGCCAATGATATGTATGTTATCGCTCCATCGGCAGAGAACGTACTTTTGCTTTTGTTTTCGTTCATAATTGCAACATTTGCACCTTGTTGCAATTGACTCGCAATCTCTTTTATACCGTCAGTCATTGCACTGTCGAACTCTGCTTGCCGGAACTTGTTCTGTATTATAGTGGTAGCATGCTTGTACTCTGGCATTATATTTGATCCATCGTACACCACCGCCATACCTTCGGCGGCACTAACAAAAATCAAGATAGACTCTGACATGTATTGCTCGTAATATCGTTTTGCATACGCTTCGATATCTGTGGTGTTGTCCATGCCGCGAATGATGACAACAACTACTGGTACAAGTACATTATTCGACATTAAATTTCCTAGCGTCTCGTTGATGTATGATACTGTTTCTTTACCGATAATGTTGTCGGGATTCGTTACGAAACTGTATGGTTGTGGTACAGGTATGTCATCTTTAGATCTACCCTTGAATGTGGATGTTGTTGAAGTAGAAGCATATTTTGAGTAGTGCTGAATAGAGTTCAAAGAGCGTACTTGCTTGGTCACTGACAGAAACTTGCGTCTGAACATTACAATACCCTGTATTGGTTGTTTTACAAAACTGTTTTAATGTTGTTGCTGTTGTGGTGTAACAAGTTGCTCCTGAAGAACGTAATAGTTCGAGTTGGCTGGTGGAGGTCTGTTAAACGCTGAATAAACTGCAAGTGGAACAGTTACAACTCCACATGCGCACAAAACAACAATCAAAACGGTGACAAGTACAAATAGTACAACTGGAACCACAATCAAGATAACAATAACAGCAATAATCCACGACGCAAGTGCAGGTGATATATAGTCTGTTCTGAGCTTGAGAGTGAAGCTACATTGTGAAGTGCTACTGCAGAGTGTCGATCCTTGTACTTTAACCATGACTGGACCATTAGCTGGGACATACTGAATCGTTGGTGATACAACAACGTATCCAGTAAGGTAATAGTACAATCTATTCTTTGGAATAGTCCACATGGAACCTTGACCAACAGTAATAGACACAGCAGCACTTGAAGCTCCAGTGTACGTAAGATCTACGTAGAAAGGACCTGTGCTATTGTATACATAGTACGCAGGTGCATTTGTAACAGAAGCTGAAACAGGTACATCTGGTTTCAAAGTAGTCCAGGTAAACGGAGTGTACGTGGCCACAATGCTACCACCAGACAAGTCAACTCCAGGTCTTATCGACTCTAACGTGATATTCAAGTTTGTTTCTTTCACTGATGGATCAGTACCAGTTAATATGAAAAAATGATCATTCACAGTCTTATCAGCCCAATAACCTTGTGCAGCGTATGCATAAATGTTAATTGGAGGTTTTAGAGCAACACTAGTGTTCGCAGGGATTTTCATAGTACCGTACGAGTACCCTGTACTAGAAACAACAAATATGTTATCACCTGGAGCAAACGCCTTTGGAGATTTTTGTGTTTGTGGAGCAGAGCTCAAGTAGAATTTTGTCGTACATGTAGTACCGCAATTTGCTGCAGAAATGTATACTTGGTAACTTGTTGGAGTGCCTGCAGCAGCCAAAACGTATCCATAGTTACGGTCATAGTATACACTTTGTCTCGTTACAATACTATCATTTGAGCGAGTAGTACCAAACACATCACTTTTCCCAATGGACACTTGTGCACCTTCTACTGCGCCATAAGCTGCAATGTTCATGTTCTTTGTACCATCTGTATCAAAAATAAACGATACACCTTCTGCGTTATGTGTAGCAGTTACCCACGCATCAGTATCAGTGACTGTAGTGTAAGGTACTTGAATCGATTCTACTTGAACAATACTTGTATAGAAACCCAGTGAAGATGAAGTTCTGATGTACAGTCTTCGTGTAGTTAAGGTAGGTAAGAGTTCATAAACTCTGTTATTAGTATAAAATGAATACATTTCAAATTGAGCGTCGCTTATAGCTACCGGTGCACTTTCGAGTTTACCATAGTAGTCAACTTCTCTGGATGAAACGGTGAATCGTAGTTTGGTACTGGAAGGAACAGTAAGAACACTGTACTGTGCACCACCAAATGGTACGACAATGGTATTGTTTCCGATATTCAATATCTTTGGATCGTCAATGGTTTGGGAAGTTACGCCAAAGAAAATTGGAACTTGACCGTTTGTAGCTTTGGGATCGTAAAAGACACCATAAATTGTTCCTTGTGTTGCGGATCCAATGTATGTGCCACTATTTCCTAGGGTTAGAGTTCCCTTTCTGGTACCTTGTCCGTCCCAAATATCACCCTGTCCGAGCATGTAGATGAACGAGAAAGGACCCGGATAGCTTGCTCCGAAATAAATCATTTGATTATTTGGAATAGTAGCGGTGAAATATAACACTTGATTAAAATTGTATGTGATGGGAACGTCGGTGTCTAGCGATAGTGCTGTCCATGTGACGTTGGTTGAGGTTATTGTAAATGTCATGTTAATATTTGAAAAGCTCTGCGAGGCTATCATACAATAGATTGTTCTTTCAGTTTGCGTGGCCCAAATAACTCCATCTATAACACCGAGTGTCTTTCTCCAGTCATAGTCTGTGGGTGTGGTTGGGAATGAGCCCAACTTGGAGTTTACTTGTACTGTTGTGCCTGCGTTGGTTGAAATAATAACAGTTGTGCTGGCAGGTACTGTGAAAACACCGTACTGGAGAACTGTCGCATTCACATTTGTTAAATTGTACACAGTATTTAGCGCAAAGTCTACACAGTTAGTGGAATATTTCAATAATTACTGTATGGTTTGTCTTGCGTTTGCCCAAACACTATGGCAATCAACAGTACACAGCAAAAATGATGTAGCAAGGTAAAACGCGTCATTTTGTTGGTTTACCTGTCGCTGTCAAATCAAAGCTGTAAGTGACAGCGACAAGAGCGAGTGAGAACAGTACGTTAGCTGACGTTCATCTTTTGTCTCACCAGAAACTATGTTTGTGTGGATTCAAATGGAGCAAGCAAACCAGTAATATCGGAATTACAAAAATACAATCTTGTACTTCCATTTTTGGGAAAGGTAAAGATAGCTGCAATCAAAATATCTCTAGCATTAATTATTTTGCAAACAATGAGCGACACTCTTGCAACCAATGACACAGTACTTGTGAATGGTACAGTCATTCTCAATAACACGGATGCAGCTGGATTGACATTTTTAACAACTGGTGGTATTCCATTTACCATCCTTATAAACTTGGGAATTGCCGCTGTATTAGTAATCCTAGTTTCATTCACATGCTTAAAAGATTCTCTATTCGATGTTGGAGATGTAAGCGCTAAGTTGTAACGGTACTAAAAATTTTCAGAAAAAGAAATTACTAGATCAATTTGTGTACAGAAAAGAAGAACGCGAAGAAGAAGAAAATGACGAAGACGACGAAACAAGTGTAACGCGCATACTGTCGCCTGGCGCAGTCGAAACTAGGGTCGATGAAATAGTTGACGAATTCGCGAACGAAGCCGATGAATTGAAACAGAAACTGTTAAAAGTAGAGGAACAGAAGAAAAAACTGGAAGACAAAGTCAGAAGACTTCATTTTAGTGCGCCACTAGAAGAGAATATTCGTTTAGTTGAGCTTTATGGATACAATTTATCCAGTAACCCAAACACGCGAGCAATACAAGCCCGTATCTATTTTATTTGGGAGTTATTAATATCGTTTTTAATACCTAGTCGTCATGCTCGCGATAGAGACCGTTCCGTAACAGAATTTGGACGCGACATTGCAGTCTATTTTTACATACAAAAGCTCACCATCTACGCGTTCATATTAATCACTATTCTAGGACTCGCAGTACTCCTACCCATACATATTCTAGGCTCAGTTCCACCAGAATTCGCAAAAGCAGCTGCAGTAGTCGATCTTTCATCCAGTAACGCAACCATTTTGAATGGCACAGGAATTGCGAGTTCTGCACTCGCACAAGTGGCCATTTACCAAATTCATTCGGTACAAGAGATAGAACAAACCATCAACGTTACAGCAAAAGATCCAATACAAGTACTAAATGATTTATGGAAAGTCAGAAGCGCAAAAGTTGTTGTACCAAGTGACCAACAACTAATGCTCACCAGTGTCAACATGGTTATCACATCACCTGCATACACAGCAGCTCATATTTCCTTGGCAGCAGTGTTCATGGCTATCATCGCGTTTGGATTAATCTTTTGCGTATGGAATAGTCAACTTGTGAACAAATTTAATTACATGGCAGCTGATCAAGAAACAACTAGCGATGAACCATTTTTCTCAAGTCCATACTGCGTTGAAATTGAAGGTTTACCAACTCACTTGGTTAGTCACCGTCAATTCATGGAAATCGTACGAGGCGTATACGCTAGGAATCCAGAAGTTCCCAATCGAACTATTCCCGATGACATTTTGAAAGCAGAAATCGTGTACGATTATTCGAAAAAGATTCTACTACACAAGGAACTAGAGTATGCAGAACGACGATTGGACCATTTTGATTTTGTCGTCAATGCAAGAAAATACAATGCAGAACAAATGTTACCTGGAGCGTTACGTAAGGGAATGATGGATATCGCGAAACAAGATACTTCTCAATTTGATATTGGAAAACAATTTGAAAAGTTGGAGAAGATGGTCAAAGATCCAACAAAAGCAATTTCTGTAGAAAAAGCATCACTAACGATACACAAGATTAGAGATGAACTCAGTAACACAAAAGTACCACAATGCTGTGGATGTGAACGTTTCGAGTGTTGTAGTGCCATGTACAAGCGATGGATGCATCGTCTAAACATTTTCAACGTGTCGTTGAGCGTCAAGACTATTGCTATGGACAAGAAACTCTCCATGAACCCAGACAAGGCGTTAGTCTACTACAAGAACTTGATAGAGCACAAGAAATACAAAATTGCTGCTTGGAACGAGAGTTTCCGCACTCAAGCAGAAGATGTCAACGATATCGTGTCGTTGCAACGTATGGAGTCACAAGTCATGCTAAGAAAAGTGAACAAGGTCAAGAAATACGAAATTAGAGGTTCTGGTTACGGATTCATCATGTTCCGTTCCGTAGAAGCCGTTGATGATTTTATGCACAACTTCCGCAAGTATGGACTTCAAGTACGTACAGTCCAAGACTACCAGAACGCAGTTTTAAAAACTGGAGCTACAGTTGTCAATCGCAGTGCAGAGGTGCTCGACAAGTTTATGCTAAAAGCAGAACAAGTCAACTATGGATCTCAAGATATTGCATGGGATCATTTATTCATTCTACAACGATTTGGAAGATTAGGACCAAAAGTATTACGGATAATAACGATATTCGTCATCACGTTACTCATCGTGTTCTTTTCGACACCACTAGCGTTGACAAGTACTGTACAATCACTACTAGAGTTAACCAACTTGTTCGAAGCTTCAGTTGACCAAATGAAAAAGCTTCTAGGACCTATTGGATCACTATTGTTCCAATACTTACCTACACTAGCACTACTCATCTCATCAATGACTGTTCCATATGCTATTATTTTGCTATCAAATGCTGCACAACAGAAAACGCATAGCAACACTAGAAGATTGATTTTGAAACGAACGTATACCTATTTGATTATTTCCACGTTGATTCTACCAACCATGTTGCTATCAAGTGTAGATGCCGCGATACAATTCTTTTTATCATTCAACGATCCAAGTCAAGCATTCGGTAAACTATTCATCCCTGCTTCAGGCGCCTTTTTCATCAATTACATTCTTCAAAGAGCCATTTTGAAGAACATGATTGATTTCTTAAAGATTGGTGATGTACTCAAGTTTTTCTACAGTAGCAAGTTATCAATCTTGTTCTCATCGGCAGGAATGATATCACCACAAGAAAAGTTACAAAAGACAGAAGTATCTGCGTTGAATATCGAGTTGGAGTATGCATACCACTTGAGTATTATGGGTATTGCCCTTTGCTTGAGTGTGTTTACTCCACTTATTCTACCAGCTGCTCTGTTGTACTTTATCGGCAAACACCTGGCTGATCGATACAACGTATCATACATTTACGGCCAAAGACAACTTGTGTATGGAGTTGGTGAACAACCATTGAACGGATCAACACTTTCAAAGAACGGCGAAAATGATTTTCGATCTCACTACAAGACCATGCAACTTATTACTCAACTAGTACTGATCAACTTGACAATCTTTACTGTTTATTTGTCAATCTTTTTCGGTACAAAGATCAGTAACAAGATGTTCATTCCACACTTTTCCATTTCATTGTTCCTATGCGCCTGTTGTGTTGCTGGATTGATCGTCTTGTGGTTCTTGAAATCATTTGTGATCAACAGAGCAAAACTTTTGGCCAAACAAAACCCAACGTTACCTACTGTTCCACTCGTACAAGATGAGTACTCACCAAGAGCATACATTTTCCAAGAATCGAAGAAAGCAGAACAACCATTGTCTGCTGCAGATTTTCAAACGAAAATGGATCACATTATCAAAGAAGCAAAATCGTATCAGTAAAATTATTCTTGCTTTTTATCAGATTGTTCTGCTACTGCTTGTGTTAATTGTCGAACTTTGTCAAATGCAAGTAACGCGCCGCTCATACCCAAATCTTTAACTCCACCTAACTGCGAAAAGATTTTGTTGTAGAGTTGTTCTTGAACGACTGCTAATGTAGAATCCACTTCTTGTTCGAAACCACGGAACTGTATTAATGGTTCTATTGCGTTTTCGTATATCGTTACACATCCGTGCGACTTGTCGAGTATTAAAAATAATATAAACGCGATTTTCAATTCATAATACAAAGGTATCCTATTATTTAGTTATTAAAGTAAAACATACCATTCTGATAAAACTGGTTCGAAAATATATTCAAAAATGGTTAATAAAGAGAATACGATCCAGTACGACAACCATTTTTTGTGTTTGAATAGCATCTCTTCTTGTTGTTCGACCCATAATTGTTCATGTCTCTGCGTTGTATCAACTACGACTACATCATCTGCGTTTTTACCACTCCGTGCTCGTTTCTCTTGTAATTTTACAAATTTAACTGTTGTTTCATAATCCTCTTGTGCAGTTCGAAAATCTAACGCGCATCGATATGTTTGATAGATTGGATACACTAGTCCGATTCCATAACTATTTGTTAACAACTAAAAAAGTCACAAACTATGACAGCCTTGCCAACACATGAATAATGTTCATTTGGGTTGATTGTTCTGTTGTAAGAAAGGTTTTTATTCTAGCTGGTGATCCTGTACAAGTTTTTGATCAGTTCTTATGCTTCCTAAGAGTTTCTAGTACGTCTTTTTCAAAATAAAAGTTTCTGCAATACTTCTTCGTATCAACTTGTGCATGTGGTCAACATTTATCGCTTGTGTGGCCGATGTTTCCAAAAAGATCAGCCCATTTCGTTGCGCG
>JAESGV010001054.1_pt1 | contig 11811 bp, 10 predicted proteins | sample 9269781 | NCBI WGS metagenome assembly JAESGV01 (sample SAMN15741586, study PRJNA653496) | algae metagenome | isolation source: Tildeniella torsiva UHER 1998/13D and co-occurring heterotrophs from... | place: Slovakia: Slovak Paradise National Park, Hrabusice, Kosice Region | collected 2000-01-01 | reverse complement strand
GCAGAATCAAGGGTGGTAGAAAGTCATTGAACACCCACGAAACTCGTGCCAAGAAATCCTTGGAATACTTGGCAAAGAAGGCTCAAAAGAAGGCAGACAGCGAAAGCGAAAGCGAATAATCATCTCGCCATAACGCAAACAAACAGGACCAGTGACCCTAAGTGTACCTATAAATTATTCTATGTTCTTTATCTAACTATAACTTGTACTACTCTATGTTTTTCTGAACATACAGCGATACTTTTGCAAGTGATTTATAAGAAATCTTTCATTCTTTCTGCATGATAGAGAAGATGCCATTCCATCTTAGTTGCATTGATGTCGGTAACACTACAACTTCAAGCTATTTTATCCTCCTAATTATCTCCGGGTTTACTTGCTACAGGCGCCAAGTGTCACTTTTCATCAACTTCTAAATCACACAAAACGATATGAAGTCTGTATTGGCTCTTGCTTTCGTAGTTGGTCTTGTTGCCTGCGATCCAACATTTGACGCACTTGCTGCTATCTTCAAGGTAACTTCTAAAACTGATTCTAACAATCCAGGCTACCAATGGTAAAGAATGGACAAAGAACAGCAACTGGATGCGTGTGTACGAATACTGCTCATGGTTCGGTATTACATGCCAAGGCAGCACCATAATGTCGATCGATTTGTCAAACAACAACCTCAACGGTACTTTGCCAGGTACTTTGTTCACGATTGCCACCTCTATCAACAAGATCAGCTTTGCCAGCAATTTATTGTCGGGCAAAATCCCAACAGAAATCGGTGCTCTCCCTTCTACAATCACTTGACTTGAGCAATAATGGATTCACTGGCGATATCCCAGCAACATTCTACAACTCTACATCACTTTCCTCCATCACTTTGAAGAACAACAAATTGAGCGGCAAGTTGGCTGACTTCACTGCCACCCCAAACCTCAATACTTTGGACTTGACAAACAACAACGTTGGAGGTGACATCAGCAACCTCTTCTGCAACCAAAATTCATTGAGATCATTGTACCTCTCCAACAACTCATTCACCGGTTCCCTACCAGCCTGCGTTTCCAAGATGCCATCGTTGACCTATTTGTTCTTGGACAACAACCAACTCACCAGTATTCCAGAGATGACCAAACCTCAAGGAATCTACTACCAAAACTACTGTAGTCTTCAAAACAACAACTTTGAATGCCCAATCCCACAATGGACTCAAGACTATTGCAGAGCACAATGCAGTTTTTAAATAAATTGTTCGCGTGATTGACAAAGACTACTTGTTAATTTTATAATCAAACTATGATTATTGTTGCTGTCTGCATTCGAAACGTCTCCTATTTTTCAACTATTCGTGTGGTAAATAATTTTTCTAGTTCTTTTTCGATAAAATCTTTGTTTGATGCACTATCGTAAGGCAATCTGCATACTGTGAGTTTTAGCGACACAATAACACAAACCCATTATCGATTTGAGACTTGATGTGATCTAGAAAGCGCTCTTTCAACATTTTTTGGTACTCTTCAGACCTCATACGATGCCTGGCCATGTTCCCATCGGTTTTGTGCATATTTTGTAAGAGTGATAGAATCTGTTCCCACATTAGTGCTATATGACACTAAAAGCGAAAGAGAAATATGTAGATTCGACACACCTAAAGATATTCACAGCGGAATCGTTTTCCAACTTGCAAACGGCGATTTTGTAAAACTTTTTACCCATGGTAGTAGGGTAATACAGTTCTCAAATGCAGGAAGAGTATTATTCGAATTCTCAAGCCCAATAGGGAGTGGAAACGCGAATTGTGTTCTAAATTTACACGAAACACAATTTTTGTAGGATACGATGAATGTATTCGTATTTTCAAACCTGACAGAAGTTTCGTACATATCAACGACAGAGCAAGTAGTGTGATACAACTCCAAGGTGGAAGAATAGTTACCGTTCGTAACAAGCTGTGTATTTGGACAAGCTCTATGTAGTTGATCAGCACACACAAACTTGCACATGAAAAGTTACAGTTGAGAGGTATAATCGAATATAAGCCAAATTGTCTTGCTATAGGTGGAGATAATGGTGTTTTTACCTTTAATATGATCACCAATGAGATTCAGAGGAGTACTGAAAACTGGGATGTGCCTAGCTTAGTAAATCTTAGCGATGCGGAGAGATTTGTTGGGATTAACCACATGGGACTCAAAGTGTTTACCAATAATATTTGTACAGCGACATATCCAAAAGTTCTTAAGACTGTGTGGCTGAATGCAGTAATAGAGTATGAAGCAGGACGCATTTTGTGCCAATCTGGTGACTATTTAGCTATAGTCGACGTAAATGACGGTAGAATGGAGAGACTATTTGATATGAAAGAAAAGTATTTGCGTATGATTGTACTTGAGTAAATTTGCGCAAATATTATTACTCTCCTGTTTGAGTCGTTTGCATCAACAACACAACGTTTTGTAATTTGCTAAAACATGCACACAAACGCACTGGTGACATTTCGATTGGATTCACCTGTTACACTAAATGAACTAAATATTTTTCTGCGCAAAAAACTGTCGCGTGTTGCTATAGACGACTGGAGAGGAAAGCTTATTTGTTTGGCCAACAAAAATCTTATAATGTATGATATTTGGAGAGATAAGACACTTTTCAAGTTTAAAGTTGCTAGTGGAAATACAGGGAGGGTTGCGAGACTTTGCACGGGTAACTTCTTGCTCCTATTTACACACGATCTCGTTATCGAATTCACTCCAAATGGTACCAAAGTATTCGAGTTTCCACCTCCAAACGGCAAAAGGGAATTGTATAACGCAATTAGAAAATACCCAACATGCGTTCAAGAGTTGTTCGGTGGTAATATTTTGATATCCTACATGGGTCACATTCAACTGTTCAGTTCCACGCGAAAGATAATCAAAACGGTTGAAGAGGGAGCGCGTGAAATGATACAACTTAAAGATGGCCGAATTGTAACAATCTTGAACAACGTCGTCATTTGGACTTTGAACATGGAGAAAGTACACACCTATGAAATCAATTCCACCTCTCTAGGCAATGTAATAGAATATAAGCCAGGAAACATTGTCGTAACTACAACCCAGGAGTTGCTGTTCTGGAATCTATCAACTCATGAATTTCGATCAAAGCACGTCGGCGTAAGCGATTACGTAGGTCACTGTACCGCGTTAAACGAACCTGGATCGTTTATTGTACAACGTCAAAGAAGAATAACTCTTTACAAAGAAGAAGAAGAGATTTGTTTCATAGATAACTCATCTCTTGTCAATTGGCCAGGATCGTTAATCGAGTTAGAACCATTTGTAGTTGTCACGCAGACAGACAAGAATACGATATCTGTTATCGATCTTCAGACTAGAAAGGTGTTACGAAGATATCCTATGAAAGGATATCTACGATATTTTGTACTTGAATAACTAAAATACTGTTTTACTTTGGCTGTCCATTCGTCAAAATCGGCATGTATTGTTTCTTTGTTGTCACCTTCTGCGCATGGTATAACTGGCTCTCCAACGACTGTTGACATTCTTTCTTTGACTTGACGAGAAACTTTTTGGTATGTTTCGGCGTATCGAGAATCGCCAACACCAAAGATGGAATATTTAAAGTTTGACGTTGTAGTATCTTCATTCATTATCCAATCGTAAAAATCTTCTAGTGATTCTGTTGGATTTCCACCTTCGACTGTGGTTATAACGAATAAATAAACTTTGTCGTCATTTTCTTGTGTGAACTCTGTTTCAAAGTCGATTGTGGCTATGTCGTTACAATCTGCGTCGATTTTGTTTTTTTCTAGTTCTGCTAGCAAGCCGTTTGCCAGGTACTCGCTTGTGCCCGACCGTGTAGCGTACAAGATGACGGCTTTCATTGTTTTTCTTTGTAAAAAAAATGCTTCGAACTTCATCACACAGGTGTTCATCGTTAGTCAGACTTTGCAACTCAAAATCTACTCACCAACTATTTCACACAACGTTGACATCATGCGAAGAGCAAAAATACAAAGGTAGAGCTGGAATGATCGCCATGTCTCCACTCGCTGGCACACGTGACTTTTTACCCCAACAAATGCGTATTCGTAACTGGTTATTTGATAAAATGCACGCAGTAGCAAAACAATTCAATTTCCAAGAATATGACACACCCATATTAGAGTCTGATGAATTGTATAAACGAAAGGGTGGAGAAGAAATTTCCCAGCAAATGTACTGCTTCACAGATCGAAGTGGACAACAAGTAGCACTTCGCCCAGAAATGACACCATCACTAGCACGCATAATACTCGCTCAAGGTGCTTCTCTATTACTCCCAGTCAAGTGGTACAGTATTCCACAATGTTGGCGATTTGAAACAACTACAAAGGGAAGAAAACGCGAGCACTACCAATTAAATATGGATATTTGGGGTACAACTCACATCAACGCTGAAGCAGAGCTCTTAGCAGCGATTTGTCAACTTTTCAAGTCATTAGGACTTTCGGCAAATGATGTAGGGATAAAGGTTTCCAGTAGAAAAGTGTTACAGTCAGTATTAGATCAATATGGAGTTAGAAAAGATCAATTTGCGCCTACGTGTGTGATAATTGATAAATTAGATAAAATTGGAGCCGAACAAGTGATTGTGGAACTAAAAGAATTGGGAATTAGCGAAGAATCTGCAGAATCTATTATCAGAGTAACAAGTATCAAGTCTATAGAAGAATTGAAATTGTTCATGACCAACACGGAACCAGTTACAGAGTTGGAAACTCTATTCGAGTTGGCAAAGTCATATGATGTTGAATCGTATTTACAATTTGATGCTTCGATTGTACGTGGGCTAACGTACTACACTGGTATCGTGTTTGAAGCGTTTACCAAGGGTGGAGAACTTAGTCGTGCAATTTGTGGAGGTGGTCGTTATGATCAAATTCTTTCTACCTATGGTGCACCAAATGATATCCCAGCATGTGGTTTTGGGTTAGGTGATGTAGTATTATTAGAAATTTTATCAGAAAAGAACTTGATACCTGCAGAATTACTTGAACATGAGAAACATGACATTATTGTTCCGTTTAACGAAAGCCTAAGAGGAGAGGCGATTCAACTATTAACAAAGATGCGACAATCGTCACAAAAAGCTGATATTTTTGTTGGTTCTGCAAAAAAGCTCAAGCACGCACTTGGATACGCTGATCGTATCGGTGCCGAACGTGTCATCATGATCATGCCTGACGAATGGAAAGAAAACAAAGTTGTTGTCAAACATTTACGCAAAAACACTCAAGAAACAATTCCAATACAAGATTTATTAAATTAACGACGATGTGCTTCGTGGATATCAATTAATTCATCATAAACTGTATCAAATGAAGGACGATCGGTACTCTTGTTTGCCCAACATTTTTCCATTAGATCAATAAAGCGTTTTTCTTCCTTGTTCAACGCTAACATTTCTTCTTCACTAATGATGGGTCTTCTTCCTTGAGTAATTTCCAAAGCAATGGAAACATTTACACCACCCTTGTTTTCAAATGGTGGTCTTTGGAAGAACATTTCATACATGACAATACCAAAACTGTAAACGTCACATTTCTCATCATAATGTTGATTCATAATGACTTCGGGTGACATGTACTGTACAGTACCAATATTATTAGTCATCATGGTTCCTGTTCTAGCGACTAATCTTGATGTTCCAAAATCACAAACCTTGGCTTGTAAATGTTCATCTAGTAAAATGTTACTTGGTTTCAAATCTCTGTGGACAATCTTGGGAACACATTGATGCAAATACAACATGCCGCGAATGACGTCCAAAAGAATATCTAATTTTTTGGCAAATGATAAATGTACTTTGAGTAGATCATCGTCATTCACAGTTCTTCTTTCTGGGTATAATAACACTTCCATGCTATAATTAGACATGAATTCCGTTACTAATAATTTGTATTCATCATGGAAACAAACTCCCATAAAGAGTACGATATTAGGGTGACGTAAAGATGCCAAAATTCCTGCTTCTCTTTCGAATTCATCGGGTTCATCAAATTTCATCTTTTTGATGGCAACTGGTAAACCACGATACGATCCCTTGAAAATCACACCGAAAGAGCCTTCGGTAATTCTTCGGTCAATATTTAAATCTTCAATTTGGATAATCCAATCACGATGACTGGCACCACGACTTCCTGTCATTGAAGTTGCTTCCAAATCAATTAATCTGTCCATGAGTTGTGTCTCACGTACTCGTTGAATCTTTCTTTGTCTTCTTACAATCAAACAATGTCTACCCATTGCAAAATAGGTGATCAAAAATACAACTACAAGAATGATCGCTAATACACCCAAAATAGAGCACATTAGAATCAAATTTCTGTAATTCCAAAAGAAGGTAGAATCCATGAGTACGAAATGTCCAGCACGTGTGACAAAGATTGGACCATCACTCCATTCATCTTGTAATGTAATTACCGATTGTTCGACCTCTTCGGTATACTCGATTTCACGAATTTGATCATTGGATGAAAGTGGAACTTGTAACACTGCCTTGTTCTTGTCACTATAACAGAAAAAGAATACATTTGTCTTGAATTTGGAACCACTCATACATACTGGAAGTTGAATATTGTAATTGGCATCTTTGAATGGGTACGATTTAGCAGCACTAAACGTAGGAACACCATTAGTGATCGTGTACGTCAATCGTTGAATCGATGACTCTGAAGTGATGATAATAGTATTTGCATCGGAATACATGGCGACATATTCTTGAATACTCATGTCCACACCTGGTGATAATGCTTTACAAGAGTCGGTATTAACAACAGAAATCTTTGTTGTATCAGTGTTACCTTGAGTGACCGACATGAGCATGTATTGATCGTAGGCAGCTCCTAGTATCACTTGAACTGTTTCGGACCTGGAACTAGAGTACAATGGAATGCCGTCAATTCTGAAACGCTCTCCCATGTCATAACGAATTAATTGGTTTCCTCCTGAAACGTATGACAATAGTATTGATTCATTTGTACGAGTAAAAGCAGTCATGTGTCCTGTTTGTAGTGGTGAGTGAGATGGTAACCCTCCTGCTCGGAATTCCCATTGATATGTGTTGGTATCAATGTTGTAAGTATCCAACGCTGCACTACCAGTTACCTTTGCGGTAATGATGACAGTGTTGTTGGAAATCCTTTTACCGCTGACTAGAGTACCACCAATATTCAAACCTTTGAGCTGAGTGATTTTGAATCTCTTTTCCGAGGAGTATGGATTGATTTCTGCATCGGGTACTAACGAGTATGAAGTAAAGATTACATTTCCACTATCGGAAACGAGAGCAATCTCACCACCGTACTTGTTTTGTGAAATGGCAAAACTGTCAACTACATCTGCGATATTGACATCAAAATTGGTGATTTGTCTAACACTTGACTTTTGTACTTTGCTGTTGGTGTACAAGTACAACTCCTCTTTGAATACACCAATGACATAATATAATCCATTTGAGCGATTGATACCTACAGTAGCAGCCGACTTGATTGTTGCTGGATTCTCGGAAAAAACAAATTGTTGATTAAACTTTCCATTGGTAATAGTGATATCGTACGCATAGATTTTAAACGAAGGTCCAGAAGTGATAAGGAGTGAAATAACTCCATTTTGATATTTGGACATACCAGAGATCAAAGTAGTACCACTAGACGTGTAATCATCGGAAACTAGTTTGTTAGATGTTTTGATTATTCACATACCAACTGTATCTGTAGTGTTTAGTGGATTCACGCAGTACAAGCGGAAATCTCCTCGTTTGTTCCACATGTAACAAACTCTATTTTCATGATAGAATGCATCAGGTATCATGACGTACACATGTGGAGGTGCTATTGTTGTGAGTGTTTTTTGTCATAAAACATACGCGCAAAGAAATCAAACTTTTGTTGAACGCTTTGAGTAACGTCACCCTTAGCAATAGTCGTCATAAAGTGATTTCCAGTATCTGACTCGTAGTGAACGACAAACAACTCCGTGGCGCTTTGTGTGAATGCGACAACTCGGAATCCATCTTCACGTTGTGTGAATTTGACACTCTTTCCTCCAAGTGTATATACAGTGTTGTGAACTATTGTTAATAAAAAACCGATAAACTCTTACGTTGCAGATAGTATCTGGAAGAGTCGTCTAGGAATTTAAAATCGAGTGCTGTGAATTTTGGTAGTGAAATTTGACGTGTTGTAGTTCTTGCCCAATCTTTGACAGTCAATAGTGAGTATTCAAAGTTGGAATCCTTCTCTGCTGATTGTATACAAAGTAAATCGTATTGCTTGTTTTCCGCAGGTACGTGGCAACTCTCAATCTTTACATTCTCTTGTGGGAAGTGTTGCCACCGTATTAGTTTTGATGTTGTCAAGTTGTAATGCGCAATCATAGAACTAGAGCGAAGAAACAAGTACGCAGAGCTTGTTTTTTCATCCAAAGCGATAGTTTTGTACTTTGGTGCGGGCTCGCAAATTCTCTCGGTACAAGGGAATTTAACTTGATCGTGAACTGAGAAAACTAAGTTGTTTGAACGTTGTAGTTCTCTCAGAGCTCCAAGTGTTGTACCCAACATGCACACCACGATGAGAGCACACCGAACAGTGTTCATCTTGTATTTGCTTGTTTTCTTTGATTGATGACAGTTAGAAGGTTACAAGTCAAGCTGAACTTGTAAAAAAAACGTGTACAAACGACAACCTTGGTGAATCGAAGGCTGTACAACCACATACTAGAATGATACATATTCAGAAGCAGATCCAAAGAGCGGCCAAGCTTCTAAAAGAAGCGACACATGTTTACATTACAGCCGGTGCAGGTAGTTCATCAATAATTTTATAATTGGTAGGCATGGGTGTGGACAGTGGATTACCAGATTTTAGAGGTATGAGAACAGCATAATATTAATTAATACGACAGGGCCGGAAGGATTTTGGAAAGCATACCCACCGTTTAAGCATCTTGGACTAAGATTTGAAGAAATGTCAACACCGCGTTGGTTCGCAGTAGATCCACACCTAGCATGGGGATTTTTCGGTCACAGATACAAACTGTACCAAGAAACACCGCCACACGAAGGTCATCACGCTTTAAAACGAATACTAGACACTAGAAATGTTCCATACTTTATATTTACATCCAACGTGGACGGGCATTTCGCAAAAGTCTTCCCATCAGAACGCATCATCGAATACCACGGCTCTATAAACCACTTACAGTGCTCAGCACCCTGCGTCGATACTATATGGCAAGCGCATTTAAGCGAAGAGTTTCCACTGATAGTAGATGAGAACATACGTGCAAAAGATCCAATACCAACATGCAAAAGATGTAATAAACCTGCACGGTATAACACCTTTATAAATCTAACAACATAGACCTAACATTTTAATGTTTGGAGATAACACTTTCTTACCATATCGATGGGAAGAACAAAAAGAGAAACTTGACGAATGGTTAGGCGGTATGCGGCATGCAATAAAACGGAAGAATGGCAAATTGGTGGTAATTGAATTTGGAGCAGGAGAAGCTGTAAGAACAGTTCGAATGCAAAGTGAACATATTGCATATGTGAATGGAGCTGCTCTGATACGAGTTAATCCAAGAGATGATCACATTCCACGTGGTATACAAGGTGTAGAAGGTGTGAGCATAGCTTTAGGTGCCAAGGAGGCAATACTCGCAATAGAGGAAGAGATCAAACACACAACATGATAAACTTTTGACCAAATGTAATTGGTGAAGAGCATTGCGAGTTACTTTCGACGAGCAAATCAAGAAGCTGCTGTAAAATCCAGTCAACTGGTCTAGTCAACTAAAACTAGCCGTTATGTTTGAAAACTTTTAAATACAGGACCGTTTGACTTTCCAAAACATAAACAAAACAAACTACAACACATCAACAATGGCTCGTACCAAACAAACAGCACGCAAATCAACTGGTGGAAAGGCACCACGCAAACAACTCGCTAGCAAGGCAGCAAAGAAGTCAGCACCAGCAACCGGTGGATTGAAGAAGCCACACAGATACAAGCCAGGAACTGTCGCTTTAAGAGAAATCAGAAGATACCAAAAATCTACTGAACTCTTGATTCGCAGAGCTCCATTCCAACGCTTGGTCAGAGAAATCGCTCAAGACTACAAGTCCGACTTACGTTTCCAACAATCAGCTGTTGACGCATTGCAAGAAGCTTCCGAAAGCTACTTGGTATCTTTGTTCGAAGACACCAACTTGTGCGCCATTCACGCTAGAAGAGGTACGCTTTCTTACGTTTCTGTTCCTAACTTCCATCAGTTACCATTATGCCAAAGGACGTACAACTTGCTCGCAGAATTCGTGGCGAAAGATCCTAAGTTTTTTTATTTTACTAACCCAAATTACCGCTTAGCGGCGGCCGTTTCTTCAAAAGAATTGTATCAAACCTCACGTCTATTAAATCTTCTTTTTCAATTAATTAATCACTACCTATTGTTTTTGACCAAATTGTCTAGACATCGCTTCACTACTGTTTAACAAGACACCTTCAGTATTTTCACGAATACAGATTGCTGTTATTTACACAACGTTCAATCTTTAAACACACAAGACTGATTTGCAAGAATTTTGTACATTTATTTACTCTCTCCGTTATGGTCGGAGAGATTGAGTATCTTAGTTCCTACTTTTTCAGTGAAGCGTCTATCGTGTGTTGCAGCGATAATGATTCCTGGGAAGTTTGTCAATGCTTCTTCAATGACCTCCAAACTTGGAAAATCGATATGGTTTGAAGGTTCATCGAGTAGAATGATAGTACTTCTTCGCATAATGATTTGACAAAGTTGTACCTTGCGTCTACATCCAATACTTAGGTCTTTCATGTGACTAGTAAGATCATGCCACGTAAAAATGCCAAAGTTTCCCAAATTATAGATTGCAGCAGATTTTGTACATCTAATCTTTGGGTCTTCCATGAGTAGCTCTACAGCTGTTTTCTCTAGTGGTAGACTTTCTTGTTCTTGATCCAAATAGCCGACTACTGCACTTGGACTGACATGTAGCTCACCATCGTCTGCTTGTGCACTACCACTGATAATGTTCAACAAAGTACTCTTTCCAGCTCCGTTTGGTCCTTGAATGACTAATCGATCACCACTGACTAACGTGAACGATACGTTGTTAAACAACAACTTGGAGTACGCTTTGGTCAAGTTGGTTGCTTCAACGCAGAGAGATGATACACTTGTCGAATCATCAAAATCGAAAGAAATCTTCTTTCTCTCTGGGATCAACTCGACCATCTCATCTTGAAGATGTTCTTGTTTTCTTGTAAGTTGGTTATACGCTTTGGTAACACCTTTTTGTACTCGATGTTCTTGGTTATTGTAGCTGAGCTTGTCTCTATCGATACCATCGCGAACTTTGCGATCTTTCATGCTATTTTTAACTTTGCTGGCTTTTTGTTTCAACTTTTGCATTTCTTTCTCTTGTTGTTGACGTTCTAGTATCAATCGGTGACGTTTCTTTTCTTCTTGTTCCAAATAGGTGTCGTAACCGCCACGGAAATGTACAAACTTTTTCGTATGTGGTGAGAGTTCAGAAATACGATTGGAAACGGCGTTAATCAACGTACGATCGTGCGTTACCATCACTACAGCTCCCGTGTATTCTTTCAAAAAATTCTCCAGCCACATAATTCCTTGCGTGTCCAAATGGTTTGTGGGCTCGTCCAATAAAATGATGTCGGTTTCCGACGTACAGAGAGCGCACAACATTGTTTTTGTTTTTTCTCCACCGCTCAATTGTGCGAACGGT
>JAESGV010001053.1_pt1 | contig 11819 bp, 5 predicted proteins | sample 9269781 | NCBI WGS metagenome assembly JAESGV01 (sample SAMN15741586, study PRJNA653496) | algae metagenome | isolation source: Tildeniella torsiva UHER 1998/13D and co-occurring heterotrophs from... | place: Slovakia: Slovak Paradise National Park, Hrabusice, Kosice Region | collected 2000-01-01 | reverse complement strand
AGGAATTATTACAATTTGATTCATTTGATGGAACTCCAATTCAATACTTTTTGATGAAACCAAATACACCAGCACCACGTGGTGGATACCCAACTGTTATTCGTCTTCATGGAGGACCAGAATCACAATCAAGACCTTCATTTGATGCTATCAACCAATTCATTGTTCAAAATGGATTTGCATTGGCGTTACCAAACGTAAGAGGATCGAAAGGCTACGGAAGAGATTTCTTAGATTTGGACAATCAAGAAAAAAGATTAGATGCCATTCGTGATGTCAAGGGAGTAGCAAAAGATTTACGTGAAGAAGAGGACATCAATTCTGAAAAATTATTCATTATGGGAGGAAGTTATGGAGGATACGCAACGTTGTTGTCTTTGGTTACTTATCCAGAGTTGTGGAAAGGTGGTGTCTCTACTGTTGGTATGTCTAGCTTGGAAACCTTCTTTGAAAGAACTGCACCATGGAGACGCAAGTTGCGTTACAAGGAATACGGAAACTATGAAACTCAAAGAGCTTTACTCAAACGTATTTCACCTATTAACAGTGTTGATAAACTTCGTGCACCTGTATTCTTTATTCATGGTGAAAACGATGAAAGAGTACCAGTAACTGAAGCGACTAACATGTACAACAAGATCAAACTTGTAAGTGCCAAACGTGGAGATAAGATTGGAGAGCAAAGTGTATTGCTTACTTTCCCAGATGAAGGTCATGGTATCACCAAACGAGAGAACAGAGAAAAGACGTACAAAATGTTGGTGAACTGGTTGAACAAGATAGCTAAACAATAAAACGACTTTATTTTTTGTTTGGTTTGTAAAAGTGTGACGATCAAAATGGAAAGGTCAAACAAAGCATGGGAAACCAAACTATCTTGCCACCTCCACACTCTGCTCCAGTTCTTCCAAAGCAACTTGAGCCTTTGTACCTTTTTCTAACTAATGCCAAGTACGTGATCCCGATTAGCGACTGAATGTAGATTTTTTACACTTTTGGCAGATGCTGAAGCAAAAGGATACAAGAGTGAATATTTCGATAAATATGAGAAATTTGCAATATCTCTGACGCGAAAAAGTGAAGTAGGTTTCGATTACATGCTAAGCGGCATTAACACCAATTCTCTTCGAAATCCGCCCTATTTATTGCTTTCACATCTTAGTAAGTCATGGAATGCGTTTAACTATAGAAAAAAACTATCAATCGCTTGTTGAAGACGATAATGGAGTCAAGTTTTATTTAGTAGCAAATCACTTTGCAGAAGATTGTGAACTTCTCTACCCATATATTCAAAAGATTATCGCAAAAAGTGTAACTCATACCGTCCAAAGCTACGCATTTAGCGATGTAACGTTTTCTATTGCTGCAATCGAACCAAATCTTTCAAAGTTGGCTGAAAAGAGACCAATACCATTCGATGTAGTTCGCATATTAAGTGTAATACGAAGCCTTTTTGAAGAACACTCGGAGACGCAACGGAAAATGTTGGTACACATGTTTGTAACATGCACACTTTTCGTATCTGCTCCCATTAGAGAGGGCTTGTTTTACACTGTTAGCGATGAACGCACCGAACTGATTGAGTTTCTGTATGATATCACTCGTAACTACAAGAAATACCTGCCGCAATTAAAACTTCCGAAAATGTACTTTGAAAATAATTACCAATATACCCAAGGATTGAACAGATATGTCAAAAGAAGAAGAGATATTTTACTGAGATCATATCGCATATACTTCAATGACGAAGATGTGGTACATATCGATTCTGAATCACTCAGTGAATACGAAGATGACGAAAAAGTTTTTGACTATATCAACTCTTTACCACAAGATCCGGACACAAGACCTCCAGCTACTTGTACATTGATATAAAGATGCTTGAGAATATTATCTCTAAACTGTCTGATTTACTGAGCTTTCAAAGTTTCACTCATGACCTCATCAAGGTAGTGTTGCCGACATGGAAGTGAGTCTGCGTTGGCGTCACGATTAACTGGTGTCCAAATTGGTTCTTTTTGTGATTTTACAAACAGACGCATCGCGATTGCGTACTTGTTATCATCAAGTGTGAATCTGTGGTACATTCCGGCTGGCTACGAGGTTAAAAAGGTGCGGTAAAGCTTACTAATACGATGAGATCACCCTTGCTGCATAGAATGCGAATCCATCTTTCGTTTCCGTCTCTTACGTCGAAGTATCCGCTACCGTCTAAAATAAAACGAATCTCTTCGAATTCGTGCAAATGTTCTTGAAAGAACTTTTCCAACATTTCGTCCAAGTTTGGCATGAATTCTTTTGAGAGTTTAACAATCGATCTGTGACCGTATTCTCTTTCTTTTTCTATTTTCTGTAATTGTTCTTCGTAGTCGTCGGCATTTAACACCCAACTGTTGACGCCAAGCTCGTCCAAATGTTTTGTAGAGACTTGTTCTTGTTCATTATCCATGTACCACGCTTTTACCATTTTGTGTGCAAAATCAAGTTGGCTAAAATTACAACTTTATTCAAGCATGAAGATCAAATACATGTACTCCACTCTCAACAATTTTGTTCAAGCATAAAGGTTCAATCGTTCCAGTGCAAAGTTTCCACCACAAAGTAACACTACAACATTGCTGTTAGCGTCAACTTTGCCTTTGAGAAGCTTATCTAATGCTGCAACCGAGCAACTGGCACTTGGTTCCACAAACTGCCTGTCCTTTACAAGCACTTCACGTAGTGCATGCATTGCCTCCTGATCAGTTACAGTTACCAACTCATCTACGTTCTCACGTACAACTTGAAGTGTTCTTTCACAGACCATTCTTGTGGCAAGACCTTCTGCGATAGTGTCCACTTTTTCAAGTTCTACTAACTTTCCAGCTTCAACACTTTGTTGCATCGAGTTTGCACCACTTGTTTCAACACCAAACACTTTGATGGATGGGTCATGGTTTTTGAAGTATTTGGCAACTCCGCTAATCAATCCACCGCCACCAATGGAACACACAAAAGCATCGATACGGTTTTCTCCACGTTCTTTCATTTGCTCCACAATTTCGAGTGCAATGGTTGCTTGACCCAAGTGTACTGTATCGTCGTCAAATGGATGAACATATTCTATGCCGTTTTCATCAGCGTATTTTTGTGCACCTTCACTAGACTCTTGCCAGTCTTTACCATATACGTGCACAACACCACCTGCTGATTCTAACGCGTCTCTTTTGTATTGAGGAACGTGGGCACCTACAAAAACGTGTGCCTTTCCACCGTGTATTTTAGCAGCGTAACATACGCCGAGTCCGTGGTTACCGCCCGAGGCTGTTACCCATTCTCGTTGTGCAGATACATCTGTTGGTGTTGAACATGTACCAATTTTAGCCAACGCTCCTCTCGCTACAATCGTGAGCATTGGACGTGAAATTTGTACCTTTAAACGACCCACATTTTTGTGTGTTTTCCAACTTGAAAAACACAGAGCATCCATACTTTTCGCTGTAGTGGTCAGAACGTATTAGTGGGGTTCTGTGGATATTAGGCGAAATAGCCTTGTGAACTTCCTGCACGTGGTCGTTAAAAGCGAGTGACATGCTTTTTGCTTGGGAAATCACTTTTTGATTGACAAGTATCTGAAAGCGACCTGATCTTCGCTAATAACTAAATTCTACTATCCACATAATCAAAACTTCAGCAACTGCTAACAAGTGCTTGGTACAAATGCTTGCGCACTATTAATTATTTTTGGATATCGGGCAAAAAAACGTTACAAGTGTCAACCGTCAAACAACTAGTTTTAGCAAACAAAGATTTGATGATGTTTCAAGCTTTCACTGAGTACGAAACGCTCGTATTCTTTGCTAGCGTAACAGTCGTGGCAAATATACTCTTTATGATCGCTCTAGAACGTAGATATAGGCGAAACAAACCAACACGACTTCCTGTACATATTGAAAGAGAGTTGCAAGCGTTACTGTCGGCAACACCAAATACGAGCGAAGCGGTACCAGATCTTCCAGATGAAGATCAAAGCATTTTTCAGATTGACCGAAACAAGAACGAAGATGTAAACGAGCGAGCACGAAAGCTGGAGTACCAACTCGATCGTGCAAAACAACTATTAGGGTCAACAAGAGAAAGGCTTTCCTATTACTCGCACGAGTGTAAATCTGTACGTTTTGCGCTAACATGATGGCTAACAATTTCAGCTCCGTGATGATAATCGCAAACTTGCAGATGGCATCAACGCAGCCATACAACACGATCCAAATATCGATATAAGGATACGAACCGAGATTATTTTGCTGCGGAAACAAAATCAACTTCTATTGAAGCAGGTACGTAACACTAATATTATTTTAACATGAAGAAACAAATTATGAATGACACAACACGGATCACTAAGCAAAAACTAGCAGATATAATACTATCCCGAAGTACAGAACAACAATACATGCACGATACTATCAAACGACTATCACACAAAATCAAATCCTTGTTTTGCGCAGCAGATGTTCGTCGACTGTTCCAAGAAGAACAACGAAAGTGTAAAAAGACTGTACAAACAGCAGAGTTGCGATGCTTACAATTAGAACAACAATTACGACAATCTCGAGAACAGAATGAAGCTATATCCAAAGAATTAGAAAAAGTTAGGCTGCTCAATGAACAATTGCAGAGACGAATAATAGAAATGGATACTTTGCCTTCTATGACAATGGCAAGTATGCTCCCGCATGATTCACAAACAGATACGATAAGCAAGGAGATTCTTGCTCGGGTTCAGCACGAGCATGAAGTCAAACTTTCCGAACTCAAACGTGAGTTACAAATCAAGGAATACAAGATCGAAGAATTGAGATCAGAACTTGCAACCAAGAACAAAGAAGATGCGAAACATGTTGAGTTACTTTCTATGGCAAATGGAAAATGCACACAACTAGAGCAACAAATACACTATATTTCAAGCAACCATAAAGAATCAGAGAAAAGATGTGAAGAGCTTGCCTCGGCAGTGCAAGAACGAGATGCAGTGATTGCATCGTTGCGCAAAACAAACGAAGATTTGGTACGTGAATGCATGCAAGTAAAGGAAACGCACATGGAGCAATTCCGAATGCAAATGGAGAGTCGTGACAGTGAGTTGAGCTCGTTAAAACTAGATCTAGATCGTGTACAACGCAAGAATGAAAGTACTAGCTCCGACGTGGAGTTATTACGGAATGAACTCTATCGTGAAAAAGAAAACAATGTCGCGTTGCGAATTGAGCATACAAAAGATCTCACCAAGCTAGAGGAACGTTTAAATGAAGAACGAAATATGTGTAACACTGTACGAGAGCGGCTAATTGACGCAGAAAGAAAAGTCGCAAAAGTGGAAGCAGATAGAGATTCCGAACGACGAGAAACGGAACGTTGGAAACTAGTAAGCGAAGAACGACTTCACCAGGCAACAGAAACAAAATCACAATTAGAACGAGATTTGGAAATTGCACGTTCGCACTTGAAAGAGTATGAAGAGCGGATTAAACAAATGGAAATACAACTAAGTACACGTATTCAAGAACATGGAAGAGTGTCCGCGTTGCATGATACTAGTGGTTCTAGGTTGAAAGAATACGAAAGCAAGATTGAAGAGTTGACTATCAAGTTGAACGAAACTATCGATCGAGAAAGAGAAAGTTTGACAAAAGTACATGTTTTGGAAGAACGACTAGCGAGTAAGACAGAGTTGTTGACTGCTTCTATCAACACCGAGAAAGAGCAAAACTTTAAACTTGCGGAAAATGTTCACCGATTGCAGAAGACTTTCGAAAGTATGGCACAAGAGAATTCTATTCTCACGAAAACTCTTGCTGATAATGAGAACGAACGAGCTTCGTTACGTTCAGAACTCAACACACTAAGAGAAGAGTACGAGCAAGAACGATCAAAAGTGACCTCGTTGACGCTAGATCTCCATGCTACTCAAACAGAAAACGTTGCGAACAAGAAAGACTTGACGCATAGGACAGAGGAGATAGCCAATGTTCATAAAGAGTTATTGGAGCTCAGATCTACTACGAGGCAACAATTACAATCTACTGCAGAAGTAACACGCAAACGACAAAACATGCTAGTCAATATTGTGAAAGAATTGGAAATTCTAAGGGGAGAGTGTAAGCATTTGCGTGGCGTTGTAGATTCTACTCGCCTACATTCAAGCAAAGATCACGACCTTGCTCACACGCATGTCACCGATTTAATTCGAAGATGTCAAGTAAGTGACATCAGATTGAAACAATTGGAACGCGCACTAGAGGAAAAAGACCGAGAGTTTAAAGAAAAAGTTACCGCCGTCACAATCGAAAACAATTCAAACAAGGAACAAATCTACCAAGATGAAATAGCAAAACTTTTGCAAATCCAAAATCATGATGAACTTCTCATCAAAGAATTATCTGATAAAGTTGAAGATGGTAAGAAAATGTTCGCACAACAAAGTGAAGCATATGCACAAGTACGCCAAGAGAAAATCGAACTAGAAAAGAGACATGAACTTGTACTTAAGAAGAATAGTGACTCGAAACGGGAGTTGGAAATCACTATTCAGAAATTGAAAACACAAGTCCAAGAAAAGGAGATGAGAGAACGTACACAATCTCAATCGTTAGTTGTTTACTCCAAACAAGAGGCGGAACAAATGAATAAGAAGATTGAAGATGCAAATCGGGAGGTATTACGACTCACGGAAGAGCAAACAAAATCATTGGCTAGAGTGAAAGAGTTGGAAGATCAAATTAGACGTGAGCGAAGAATGTCTGCAAATGATCGCACTTCGGAAACTCTATTGGAGGAGTTTAGAGCACACGTGAATAGCTCGAAATCTAAATTGACCACGGAAGAGTTGAATACCGTGTTAGAAGCGAACGCACAACTCACAGTCAAGATTCAAAACTATGAAAAGGATATTGAAGAATTGAGGCAAAAGTTGGGACAAAGTGGTCAAAAGATTGAAGAGTTAGTTCATGAGCATGGCTTGAAGCAAGATGAAGCTGCTAAAAGGTTCTGCGATGTTATCGATTCTCTGAAGCAGATGATTGCTGAGAAAGAATCCAGTCTTGCGACAGTTAACAAGACATCTCACGAAAAAGATTCCATGATTGAAGTGACCAAGCAGATTCTGACGAATAATCAACTAAATGACATAATCACCAAGAATAGGGAGCGATTCAATGAAAAGTTGTCCACTGTGGAACAAAAGTATTTGAAGTCAATGGAGAAGATTCGCGACTTGTTGAAGAATTTAATCGATGAGCGCAATCGTGATAGAAAACACTTAAGAGACTCTCAAAACAAGTATGCCGAGTTAGAACGCAAGTTCCAAGAGTTAGATGGAGAACGATCTTCTGCGCTAAAGCAAGTTCACTCCTTGGAGCAAGAGCGACGAGTAAGAGATGAGTTACATACTAGCGAAACTGAAAAACGTGACAAACTTAATCAAGAGTTGAACAAAGCCGTAACTGACCTCAAGATTGAACTTGCAACAAAGACAGAAGCTCTTCGATTACTCACAGATCAAGTAGAGTCCAACAAACGTGAATTTGTAACAGCGAAAGAAGATTACCAACAACAGATCAAACAAATTTCGCAAGACGCAAGAGATGACGCACAAAGACAACAAGATGCTGCACAGAAACTTGCTAAACAAGTACAAAAGTTGGAGCGAGAGTTGTCAGAAAGCAACTCAAAGCTACAAGAAGCTCAAGTTGCCCTACAAAATTTGGAACAATCCAGTAAGCAAGAAATTCGTCTCCGTGAAGAAAAACTGTCTCAACAAGAGATTATTATCAGATCGAGAGACAGTAATGATGAATCAAGTGGTAGTTCAAACTATGCATACGTTCTTTTCGAACAAGGACTAGATGCATTCGCCAAGAACATGAAAAACACTGAAGAGTTGGCAACTACTTCAACTCGTCGATTAGAAGAAAAGATTCGTGTACTAGAAAAGATGCTGTATAGATTAGGTACTATGTTTGCGAAAAAGTTGCAAGATTCCAAACTTGCTACGCAAATGGAGTGCGAAAGAAAAATGGCAGATCTGAAGAAACGAATGAGAGAAAGCATGAAAGAGCAAGAGCGTGAAGCTCAAACCTTCCTCAAATTACAGTTAGAAAAGATAGCCAAACTCGAACAACGTGAGAAAGATAATAACGACATTAATGAGGAACGAATTGAACGTTTGAAGAAGGTGGAAGAAGCTCTAACTGAAGCGCAAAAGAAACTAGAGAAAGAACATACCCGCATAGAAGAGTTGATTCTCAAAGTTTCACATGAAGAGAAACTCAATTTGGAGTTGACTAATGCGAACAAACGATTACTAGATGAGAAAGAATCGATTTCTATGAAACACAAGAAAGAGGTTGAACAATCTAAAAATGAAGTAGAAAAGCTCAAACTTGCAATGCAAGAACTCGCTGTGACATGTGAGCGTCTTTTGAAGCACAATGATACAACTGGAAAGAAATCTCAAGAAAAGATCGAAAATCTAGATGCTAAATTGCAACAATCCACAAAGTTAATATCGTCTCTGCGAGAAAAACAAATCGCTTCTCTGCATGCACTACGCGATAAAGTCAAGACGCTATCAGTACAAAACAACGAACACATCAAAGAAAAGATGCAACTAAACAAACGTATCGATGAGTTGACACAAATCATGCGTGATCGTTATCAAACAGAAACTACTCGTTTCGCATCACAAGCAGAAGCAATCATGGAACAAACATTCAAGAATTTGAACAGAAATGCTCTTGCTTCACATGAGAAACGTTTAGTTCGATGCGCCAAAAACTTGTCCAAGTTGGGAGCATGGGTTAAAAATAGCAAAGATACAATTGAGAGACAAAGAAAAGAGATTGAAGAATATGGTAGCGATTATGATGACGATGAACCATTGTTACAAGTCACAACACCTTCACCAATTACCAAACTCACACCAAAACTTGATTTTGGTAAATTGAAATCAAGTCCAGTATTATCAGCAAAAGAAGATATCAGAATTGCAGAAAAGAAATTTATTGCACTGTTACAAGAAGTTGGTGCTGATACGAGTTCATTATCAGGAAAGTCTATCTTTAGCATGTTGCGAACGAATCGCCACTACTCGATGGAAATCATGAACGATCCTGTTGCTAATGAAAAATTCATCAATGAAGAATATAGTTTCGGAAAGAAAGCAATCCAATTATGGATTGAAAGAACTATTGGACAAGATTTTGATCCTTCTTTGGACTTTTTCGAGAATTTATTGCCTGGTATCATATTGTGTGATTTGATGGCAGAAATAGCGCCACATGATATGGCTACACATGAAGTGAATCGTACTTCTCATGAAGTATTCAATGCCGTCAACAACATTAACGTATTCAATAACGCATGTATCAAATTGAACTTGCCAAGACAAAACGTTATCAATTTCAATGATTTGCGCGACAAGAAGAATGTTGAGAATACATTAACTTGTTTGGCATTCTTGTACATTCAAAGTATATTAATGAGTGGAAGTTACCATGGACAAATGGAAAGTGATGAGCTTTTCAAATTGGCAAACAAGAATGCATCTCCGCAAAAGATTTCTCCTACTCGACCACCTGTACAAAAGATTTCACCAGGTAGAGTATTCGGTGAATTATCAGTACCTACGATAAGTACTGAAGTATCGACACCAAGAAAAATAGAGTTATCACTACCTAGTCAACCAATGGCCATCACACCAAGAAAGTTTGATCAAATTGCTCCAAAACTTTTAGGATTGGCGTCAACACCTAGAAGAGAAGCGATAACACCTAGAAGATCACCAATTGATGCCGTTCGTGCGGAACCTCCACCAAATCTTACACCCATCAAAATTGAATCTCGTGTGACGCAACCAAGAACCAATAGTATTGATTTGAATCAACGTAGGAATCGTTCTCAATCGCTGACACCTGGTCTAATGAAACAATATGAACAATACAAATCGGAGCAAATGAACACGCAAAGTCCAACGCAACCACAATATGGTACACCACAACTTACAAGTAGAACTCGATTGAGATTAAATGGAGGAACACCACTAGATCAAGATAGAATGGATGGTGAAGGCAATTTAACTGGAAGAGGAGGAAATTTGACAAATCGTGGAAATGTTACATCTCGAGGAGAGGAAGGAAACACCACTGCAAGAGGTTTACTCATGAACATTGAAAAGAAACAAATTGAAGAGGAAGTAGGTGGAGAAAGTACTGCACGTAACACGGAAACTGCTCGTAACTTTGAACTACGTAGAAAATCTGCAGTTGAACAACAAGATGCACAAACAGAAATCATTGTTCAAAATTGGATCGAAAATACACTAGGAATCGCATTCGAAGATGGATTCTACCAAACGTTATCGAATGGTTACATTTTATGCAAGTTAATGGATACTTTATTCCCTGGTTCCATTGCAATGAGCAAAGTCAAGGAAAGTTCCACGTCGACATGGCATAGTGCTGACAATTTGAGAACATTTTTCTCTGCATGCCAATCGGTTGGTATTCCACAACGTTTGAATTTCGAAGTTGAAGATTTGAAAGAAAACAAGAAAGCAGTGATTAGTTGTCTAGCAGCAATTCACGTTCGCTCACAACAACCATACACGCCAGAATCTGTCAAACCAATAGATATTTCTGGAAAATTAACATCTCGAGGATCAATGCGAATTCCAAGGTATCAATCTCCTACTGCGAACAATTCACCGTTTGGAAACTCTCCATCACCTTCCAGACGAACCATGTCTCCAGTTACACCAACTCCAGTTGACTTTAATTTACTATCACCAGTGAACACCACACCAGTGAGTGCGCCAACACCAGATGTCTTTAAACCACAACAAACAGAAGAGGAGAAAAAGATTACTGCACAGATTGAAAAAGCAATTCAAGAAAGGTTATGGGAAGGATACTCGTTGTATAGTAACCTCAAAGATGGAACTTATTTATGCATGCTCATGTGTAAATTCCATCCGAACGCAATTTCGTCTCAAAAGGTAGTTGCTTCTGCTTCTACTCGCAAAACAATAGTTGGTCAACCTGCAGTTGAAGCATTCTTAAAAGATTGCCAAGAAGTTGTGAAAATTCCTGCAGAGGAACTCTTCACGTATGAACAGTTGAAGAATGAGACAAATCGTAGAAAAGTGTTGGATTGTTTAACATGGGTGATGAGTGGAAAAACAGGTCCTGTAACGCTACTTCCCAAGATTTCAATTCCAAAGATTTCTACACCAAACTCACCTGATGTTGACTTGACGAATACTGTTCCATATAATGATGATATTGACATGTTGATTGATGAGCTTGAGGAAGCCGATAATACGAAACAATCGATCACGCTAAAAGATGAAATTAATTTTTCAAAGATTTCAGAAATCAATAGCGAACAGTTCACAAGTTTAGCTGTTGTTTTGGCAAAACATCATACGATCAAGGCAATGGATTTGAGTGACTGCAAACTCAATGGCGATTTGGTACAAATATTCGTTTATGAACTTGTTAGAAAGTTGTCCATAGTTGAAGATTTGGAATTGAGTGGAAACGAGATCAATGAAAATGCATTGAAGAGTTTAATCAAGCTCATCAATGATAGTACTCACTTGAAAACTCTAGTAATATCATACAAAGAGTCAGATACAAAATTAATAGAAGAAATAGCCAAAGCAGCAAATGCCAGAAAAGAAACACATCCTAACTTTTCGTTAGTGCTCAACAAGGTTGGAAAATAAATGTTATTTATTCTGCCGTTATTTGTTCTTCATCATCGCCAAAGTTATCCTCATC
>JAESGV010001052.1_pt1 | contig 11833 bp, 11 predicted proteins | sample 9269781 | NCBI WGS metagenome assembly JAESGV01 (sample SAMN15741586, study PRJNA653496) | algae metagenome | isolation source: Tildeniella torsiva UHER 1998/13D and co-occurring heterotrophs from... | place: Slovakia: Slovak Paradise National Park, Hrabusice, Kosice Region | collected 2000-01-01 | reverse complement strand
TCGACAAATATTTCCGCTGTACAGAAACATATCACTTTGCAATCGAGGGTTCCCTTATATCTCGAACGCAGGAGCTCCATTTTACATGAATGCATCAAAATGGAAGCTACTAAAATACATCCCAACAAATGCACGCTATTTGGATCTCAACAACGTTGGGCTTGTAGAGAATCCAACAGATACTCGTCTACTCGAACGATTCACACAAGTAGAGGAGATACTTTTACCACGAACAAATCACATCAAAATAGACGCACTCAAGCAGGTACTACTCAAAATGCCAAACCTACGTTCGTTCGTCGCCAACGATTTTCACATTGACGATGCTCAAGTTGACGATTTATCTATCATAGAAGCGTTTAACAGCTGCACAAAAGTTGAAACACTTGTGTGGAAGAATCTACGGCTTAGTCAAACTGGGCTAGATTTGATTTTCAAAACGTTACCAAAGCTCGTTCACTTGGACTTTGGAAAATTTATAGATGTACAAATGAACATCAAATCAGACAAATTGGAAAGTTTATGCGTTCAACATACCGATCGTACTCCAAGATTCGAGTGTGAAAAGCTACGTATTTTACGAATGGAACATTTAAAAGTCGGGTCTCAAGATATGATAAACATTCTGACGGGAATGCCCAAACTAGAAGAACTATGGATACATTTGAACAAAACTGATGATTACACGACAGTTTCGGATCTAATTTGTGCGAGTACATGCTTGAAGAGATTAAAAATCATGGTAGCCTCAACAGTACCGTCATTTAACTTGTCGAACAGCTCATCGATCGTTGAACTATCAGGAGATGTATCAAAGAAGCATTTGCTACGGTGGTTGGAGAAAGGCTCAGCGTTATCAAAATCACTTAAAAGTATCGATCTATCAGGAAGACTGCAATCTGATCTTGCACAACACATAGCTAGAAATGTGAGTGGGTTGACAACTATCAACTTGTCTCGATGTAATGGTCTACAGATGCACGACTTGGAGGCGATAAGCAAAATGCCAAACTTGACCGATGTTGATTTGAGTGGAATGAACATAACTTGTAATGGAGTTGCGAAATTTTTACAAAATGAGAGCATCAAGAAGATTAACTTGATGGGAAATGATCTACGCAATCAAGGAGCGGAACTTATCGCAAGCAAGGGTATCCATTTAACAGAATTGAACTATGGAGAAAACAAAATTGACAATGATGGGATAGCAGCACTGATGAACCTTACTAGTTTGAAATCGCTAAACATCTACTCGTCATGGACAAACAAATTGAGCGACAAAACTGTTAATATAATCAATAAGAACACAACTTTGGAGGAGCTGTTTCTACCGATGACACACAAGGCTGCAGAGCTCATGAAGAGCTGCCATGTGCAACAATTATTCATCTGAACTAAAAAATAAGAACACGCTTAAACTTACAATGTCAATGTCACATCCAAATATGTTGCGAACTTGTGATATTTGACAGCAGCTAGTTCGTACAGCAAAAACTTTTCGCAACGTCATAACATGAAGGGTGTAATTGCGTTGGCCGTATTCGCGGCCATAGCAGTAACAGAGGCAAGCCTACAAGCTGCTATCCCAACTTCTTTCTCGGTTCACTTCACCGCAGTTGCTCGCGCAAACACAAATTTCACGTACGCTGGTGTAGCAAACCTCGCCAAGGTCGGCAAACAATGGAGCGTAGAAGGTTCTGCCACTGGTAAAGAGGGTATCTACGAATACACAAAAGATGGACAAAACTTTTTATACACGAATCCAAACAACAACAGATGCCTCAAGCAAAGAGTTAGAACCGCACCATTTTTATCTCAATTTGCAAACATCCTCACTCACGCAACTCCTTTCGAAGTAGATGCTGGTTTGGCTCTAGACGCAGAAATCTACAAGTGTGTAGAAGAAAAGTTGGGCATGCACTTGTTCTCTTTTGATTCAGAACACTTTGTCATGTGTAACGCCGAGTCCGTACACGGTACTCCAGTTCCAAAACGAATTATTGGTAAGGATGTAGTTGTCACGTTGGGAGAGTTTAAACACGCACATGTTGCGCTCAAGTTCCCCAAGGAATGTAAAACAAAGGTAGAACCAATGAGCGACAGTGAATTGTCTATTCTCCGTATTCCAACTCCATACGAACACGTCACTCTTGCCGATGCATGGTTCACCAAATACCAAGATTCGTGCCACTTGGAATGGACAAAGGGTATCAACTGCGATAAACACATTGACCCACTCGCCGATTCTGAAAACACCAAAAAGGTTTGCATTTTCCTACACGGTGCTGGAAATGATGACTCCAAGGGTGTATTGACTTCATTCACCGAATATTGGGGTGATGTTGCCAAATTTACTCCACAATGCAGTGAGAGATACTTTATCCGTGAAAACACCAAACGTAACGGATGGAACGCTCCAGATTTGCAACAAAAGTATTGCGCTTTGGCTTTACGTGGTAACACTGGTAAAGTTGTCAAGAACAAGATCATCTTTGCTCACTCTATGGGTAACTTGATCTTGGCTTCTGCCATCAGAAACGGAATTTGTGATATTGACAGAGCAACCACTTCATGGTACAATGTACAAGGTCCATTAAGAGGTAGCAAGGCTGCTCAGTATTTGGAAGATACCTGCTCTGGAAGAAAAAAGGGTCCATTGGCTGCTGTTGTCAAGGGTATTTCTACCATGACTGATTACTGTATCAAGGACACCAAACTTGCGTTCCCAGCTTATGCTGAACTTAGATCTGATTTTTGCAGCATCAAAATGTGCATGAACCAAATTGCAACAATTGTTCAAAAGTATGCAAAAGGATCTTTGTGCGGAACTACACCAAAGGGATTGAACACCAAATATGCTCTTGCATTGAGCACATTGAGTGGATTGATCAACTATGGAGAAGAAAACGACGGATTGGTACCTCTTTCCAGTTGTTTGGTTACTAGCCTTGGAAACTATGGTACATCAGCAGGTAGCGCCAACTACAAGGCTGCTGTTAATCACGCCGATGGTACTTGTAGAAATGGAAACGGATTACTTGGTGGTTCAGACAGAAAACCATGCGACTGGTACACTAACAAGTATTAAATGTAATAAATAGTTTCTGCCACGCGTATTGTTTGTGCTCTTGTTACAACAATAACAAACGTTGATGGGTCAGAAGCAGGGCCGAACAAAGAACAAGCAAACAGAGATAGACTTGAGGGGTATTCACCAGGATGTCCCACTCTTGCCTTTCGAAGCGACTTTGTTTTGTACATCTGGCAGCTATGACGAACGGTTTTTAACATTCAACTTGAACGACAATACAAGTACAGTGCTACACGAGGTAGCAGAGATCTCCAAAGAATTTGGATACTTTATTCCTCCTAATATGGTCGTGCTTAAGCAATCATCACCGTATGCCATCAACATTGTTAACATGTACACTGGAGAAATGATAGTACAGTTCACTGGCATTAACCACTACCATCACCGATACAAGTATATTGGAAACAACATACTCGTTACTGGAGGTGTGGATTATACAATACGTGTATGGGATTTGGCAAACAAGCGTAGCATCAGTTGCTTCAACACGATAAAACCTGAAAACGAAGGATATAGAAATAGTTTGTCGTGCATGGGTATACAGTATTTGGGAGGTACAACAGTAATGTACGAAAACTCAATCGGCACACAAGAAATCTTTGATATTTACAAGGGTCATTTACGAAATATGAACATAACATGTTTCAGAGATGCTTTATGCGTGATTGATGAGCGTAGAATAGCAGGAGGGCTATCAAGCGACGTAACAATTGTTGATTTCCATAAAGGAACAATAATTGCTCAAATGAAAGGTCATGAGCGACACATTTCGGGAATTGCATATGTTGGTAAACAAGTGTTGGTTAGTGCAAGCCGGGATGCAACAGTTCGTGTTTGGGATTTGTCCACCCACACTTGCCTACGAACAATTGGAAAAGTATACCTAAGTGACATTAACTACTCTGGCCATGATCTTAGCGAAGTTAGGCACATTTATGGCGATTATGTTGCTGTTGGTTCTGGCTACATGGGAGAGAACAACATAAAGATTTGGAACATTGCAAATGGAGATTTGATCAAAGTGTTTCCCGTTAAATCACATGTCGAATATATGGAAGTTTTTGTAGCTATGCAACAACCTGAGTGGCTACAGCTTCTCATAACCAAGAACTTTAGTGATGTTGTTGTTTTGTCATGAAAAATAAAGTTACAACGCTAAACTAGAAACGTGACAAATACGTGTCAGACTTTATGAGAGTGTTTGTATTTCTCGTGGTGTGCATCGCAGCCATCGTTTCAGCAGAGTTTATCGATAAAACAACAGGAATGAATGTAAGCGAGGCAGATGCACACGCGTACAAATATATTCAAAACATGTTAAAGCGTACATCAGAAGTTCGTGGCAGCACTATCACGTTCGAAGAATTTTTACCGCTTCACACCAAAGATATCAACGCAGCCAATTTTGGTTACACGTTCTCAGTCCACGACATCACACAAACCAATTTCAAATCGCATATCAAGGGAACCATACCCAAAGAAGAGGCAACAGAACAAGTCAAAAAAGTTTTAGAAGAGATGAACGAAAGATACTCTCGCAAATTCAAATTCGACACTGATCGTCCTGTAGATGTCAAACAAGATAAATTCATGGGCGAACCCATCACAGTGATCAACTTTTACGTCAACGAACATGATTTTGATGTCATGTTCTACGATGAAACCACCACAGATGGACTTTCCGAAGAAGAAAAAGAAACAAAAAAGAACATCATGTTAGAGTTGGCTCAATTGGCAAAAAGAAGTAACGTTGTCACCAAAGTAGTATCGTTCGAGTCAAGACCAACTACAGAACTACCAGCCAAGAACTATTTCACTACTACTGTCGCTCTAGAAAACACAAGTACTGTCATGTTGACTGAAGTAGAGATTAGTCATGTCAAAAATACTGGAAATGGTGTTAACGCTGATTTGGAAGCAACATTGAAAGAAATTGTTGATGAATTGAACAAGGGCTCAAAAAAGATTGAAATTGAGAATTCGTACTTCCCAGAAGCACCACAAGGAGTTGATGGAAAGATCATATGGGTGCTCAAATCCAACGTCAAAGAACAAAACCAAAAAGATGAACTATAATTTCACTGTAAAATGACAATTCTACGCGAACAAATATTATATTACTATCTTACAGTCACGTATAGTTGTATGGAAACAAGTGCCGTAAATAAGTTTGCAAAACAAGGATTAAGTCTCGAAACGTTCTAGTTCGAATTCCAAACAAATTTACAACGGGCTTCTTCAAAAATCTTTGTCATGGAATACGTGTACGTTGCAGGTCAAACAGGTACGCCATTAGCTAACTGCTACTCACTGTCAGTTTATTATATTGTCGACTCGGCCATACAATATGTTTGGGGAAAGGACAATACTTTTGATGCCGTTTTATTGTACGTTTGCTGGTTTAAACTAACTGTGTAGGAACGCGCAACTCAAAATGGCCAAGTCTAGACTAAATCTCGTGAAGAATACAAAATGCAGAAACATAACTGTAGAACGACAAAAAGTCGTGGACCATCTACTTCAAAAGGATTACGAAAGCGCACGTATACGCATAGAAAAGTACTTTTAATATCGTTTCTTTAACAAAGTAGTATCATTCGCGAAGAATACTTAACACAAAGCATAGACCTTTTACAGGAACTAATTGATATAGTTATCGCTTCTAAATTTTTATTAGAGACCTCAACGTAAGTTACAGCATAAAAGCATTAACAATGCTCAGAGAATGTCCCATAGAGCTATTAGAATCATTATCTACACTTTTATACGCATCAACATTCCTGCCAGAGGCTAAAGAACTCACAACAGTACGTACAATGATCACCTGCAAGTATGGAAAAGATTTTGTATCAAAATGCACAAACGATACCCAACACACAGTGAACCAAACCATCAAAACAAACCTAACCATCACCAAGCAAGACATTTTCTACGATTTGTTCTTACCATACGTCCGCATAATAGCAGAAGAAAATCATATCGAACTTGAAGATAAACCAGAGACGATTTATCCACCTGTCCCAACAGAAGTGATCGATACGACTGAACAGTATGATCCCATTTTTGTTCCAGTTACAGTTCCTTATGTCGTTGATAAACAAGGTTCCGCAACAGATGAAGAGTTGGTCGCATTGGAGAAACGATTTAGTGCACTTGTTAACGTATGATTTTTAATGATTATTAACATTCAGAATCCAATCATGTATGATGGTATCCCATACAACATTGAAGAAGGATATCAGTGGATTGAAATTATGAAACAACCTGAGCCAAAGTCACCACCTCCTGTAAAATTGAATGCAAGTATATTAGGAGCTGCTATTTCTAATGATTATTTGGAACAGGGTGAGCATGTAGATGATAGTGCAGAAGAGAAATAGTCTGCAGAGTAAAAGAATGTTTTGAAATTACAATGAACTGTGTTACTTTTCGCTTTGCAGATGAACACTGTACCGAATTTTTTGCGACAGAACAATTATACTCGTGGTTATTGACTAAAATTAACGAACCACGCTACAACTCGATACTGTACTGCACAAAGACAAGAGATGATGTTCATAGTTTTTGCATGTACGACTACAAACAAAAGAAAGTTATTGCAGAGATAATCACGAGTGAGAAATTACGGTTTGGAATACCACTTTCAAACGGTGTCTATTTTTTAGCGGCAGGAATGAATACTTTATATATACTACACATTCCCACACAAACAGTAGATACGATATCTATGCAGACAACCATCCACCAAATAGTAGAAACAGTACTCTACATTCTAGTCATCACAAACAATCAAATCTTCTCATTCTTTATTGACGACTACTCACTAAGTATTATGCTGCAGTTAACTTATGTAGGGGAAACGATGCTGTTAGAACTTAAAAACGAAAAAATCCTAATATCAAACATATGCACATTAAGACTAGTCGATGAGTATCTAGAAAGCCGAAAAGATATCATTTCTACTTATTCAAAAGGGTTCTATATTGATAACCACGTATGCATGGCAGAAATCAGACCTGGATTTGTACTAGCATCGAGAGGTGATCTTACTATTGATCGCATTGATTGTAATAATTGTACAGTGATGTCAAGTGAGCCGATTGTACAACGACAGATGGAGAGTATCACTGTGTTGGAGAATGGAACATTTGTGACAAGGTATGATAATGATGATATTTGTGTTTGTGATAGTAATGAGCGAGAAATAAGAAAAGTAAAAGAGAAAGTGCAAGATCGCAAGGTGTTTGAAATTGAACCAAATGTAATTTGTTTTTTGAGCAATAGAGAATTAATGGTGTTGGATACAGCAGAGAAAGAAGTGAGTGCAACAGCTTTGGATGCAGATTCTATCTTGTACGTCAAAAAAGTATAATTTTGTAAAAATGCATTACACCACAATTCGTTTTGCAGGAGAACACTGTTTTGATAAGCACTACCTACACTTGTGTTTAGCTAACAAAATCAACGAACCTAATCTTACTTTGTACTGTTGCAAAACGCGCAATAATGAGCACACACTTTTCATGTACGACTACAAAAGGGAGAGAAACATTACAGAGATAACAGTGAGCGAAAAGTTACGCTCTGGGATACTTCTTTCAAATGGAGTTCATTTGTTAGCCGTAGGAGACGCCTACTTACATGTTATTCACTTGCCAACAAAAACATTGACAGAAGTACCATTACATCATCAAAACATCTCTCAAATATTAGAAGCCAAACGAAAAATTCTTATAATATCGCACAATCAAATTTTTTTTCTCAACATCGAAGACTATTCGTTCACCATTTTGATGTTTGTACTATACTCAGATGTTACGATAATGTTACAGTTACAAAGTAATCAAGTACTAATTTCGAGTAACTCTCAAGTAATGCTCTTCGACGAAAATGTAGAGCACGACCTTGAGATGAAGAGCGCTTTAAATGATGGTTTCTTTTTTGATGGTCACACTTGTATCGCTGAAATAAAGCCAAACATTGTGTTGGCAGCGAGAAACAAAATGATTGATCGAATAGACTGTAACATTGGAGAAATTGTCTCAATAGATGCAGAAGCGCGACAGATCAAAAGTATAACTCCATTGACTAATGGGACGTATGTGGTTAGCTATGATAGCGATGACATTTCCGTGTATAACAGTGATGAGCAAGAGATACGAAGAGAAAAAGTGACAACCACTGACCAAAAGGGATTTGGTTCCTTCTCTACAATAGATCATGAAGTGTTCGAGATGGAACCAAACGTTATCTGTTTTCTGAACAGTGGTAAACTAATGAGATGGGATACAACTAGTAACAAGGGCATACGTGAACAAGACTTTGATGCAGATTCTATTTTGTGTGTTCAACGTATTAAACTAGGCTAATGTATTCTGTACTAATGTTTCTCTTCTTTCTTGGTGGTTCCAAGCTTGATACCAGTAGATGGTCTTGTATACGATCGTGTCGATATACATGTTGCGATGCTCGTAGAATCTCATGAACGGTATGATCATCTATACAGTCTTCAGAACAGTTTTCTAGCAACGACCCAGGTACCACTAACGATGAACCAACAGTTACAACTGGTTCTGGATCGTCTTGACTGTAATCTCTGTATCTACAAGTAAATAACATTTGTCTATCTTTTGTACAATTCGCATCAATCACTTCTGCATGATAATAGTACCCATCACTGTATCTTACTAGTACACTCTCACATGGTAACAAGTCTTTACCAAATTGGTGTAGATGAGGTGCTTTTACTGATCGTTTCCTCTTCTTTATTGTTTGATATTCTTCATAGTCTGGATTGTAGTGTATATCACACTCTTGGTCATCAGTAATTCCAGTGCGTTCATAGTTGAATAAATCAATCAAACAACATGACCCATCTTCACTTACTGATACTAGTGTTCTTGTTGTAGGTGAATACGATACATTCCATACACAAGTACTATGAATAGCGTACTGTTTGCGTTCATTTGATTCGTTCCATATGTACACTGATCCATCTTCACTTCCACTCGCGATCAAGTTGTTTTCAAAATATTGAACTTTGGTCGTCTTCCAATTCGCACTCAAGTGACCTCGTAACTCGCTCAACGTCTCAACCTCTTCTATTGTTATATTCTTGATATCTTCATAGGCTAGTATAAAAATAGAATTATGATCAGTATTCACAGCAACGTGCGAATAATCTTCTGAAACTGTCATTGATACGAATCCAATTTCATTTGTATCAATTCTGTGCACACATTGATTCGTTTTTCTCATATCAAATACACGTATAGTACAATCTTCTGAACATGAAACGATCGTGTTATCTGGAAATAGTTTCAGTCCTGTGACATGATTTGTATGCGCGTAGATTGGTGTAATGTACGAATTGGATTGTCTAACATCCCATATACCTATTGTTTTATCATAGGAACCAGTGACCATTAGATTATTACACGTATCGATCGCACGAACTGCGAAAAAGTGTTTCTCTGATGACCATCGTTCTTTTTGATTTGTTAAATCTGTACACTATTATTAGCATTGTGGAATGATTCTTACTATGAGCAGTCCATCTTGCCAATTGGAAGAGATTACACATTCTTCACTTGGTGGTAGATACACGTAGGAAAGACCATAAGGATGGCCTGTAGTGGTGTATGATTTTCTTTCGACTCCAATGTATTGTCCATCATCAACAGTAATAAAATCAGGTATCGTGTATCCTTGTGTAAAATCTGCTTGTGATGTTATCGAATATGTACTAATGGCACCACTACTGTCTCCTAGAACAAATAGTGGATGCTTTTGTAAACATGCGACTGTCCAAGGCTTCACATCGTGTTGCATTTCTAACCTAGTTGTTCGACCATGACTTGTTTTAGGTAACGCAAGATTCGATAGGATTGAATGACTCGAATACTTTTTTCTTACCACTAGTGATGATCGATTTGTTGTTCTGGTTTGGTACGATGGCAACTCTTGTTGTGATATGAATAGATTACCATCTCCTCTGGTACAACGATTGCACACGAACACTTTATCCATGTGAATATGTCCAACGCATCGTTTGTGAAACCATTCTTCGCATAACTCACAACCTATCATACACGATCCGTCATCTTCTTGCATACAGAAACAATAACGTCCTGGAATATATTGTCTACGATATTCGTACGCTGATTTACTTCTCCTCGTATAGTAATCGTATTCAGCTTGCTGTAAGAAAAGCAAATGAACGCAAACCAATTGTTTGAACAATTCTATCTTTTCTATCCTCTGCACAGTTTTTGCAAATCAAATGTTCTTGCTTCTTTTTTGTTCGTGTACCAGCCTCGTACTGTTTTGCGCATTGTCTACACGATATCATGCTTGTTTGACATGAATTTTATTTGACGAAAACTACGTTACAACTCAACGGTCTATCTCACCAGAAGGTAGCTTTTCGTCTTGTTAAATACAACTAAAATAATACAACTGAGTATAGCACTCACAATAAATAAGGCATCAAACCATCGATGGAAAAATTGGAATTGAATCGCTCCAAGTTGTTCTGAAATAACAACTCTAATAGATATTAGGGTCAACGTAGTGCTCTTACCTCTGTTTGAATGGCAAATTACCTCTCAGTAACATGATAGATGACGTCAAATACATACCCATGATCTCTGAGAAGAAAACAATAATCGTACTCGGCGACACTGTTTTCAATAGCATTTTGAACACCTTGTGCAAGTTCAATAATAGCGATCGAACAGATAGTATAATCACTACAAAAATAAACACAAATGATAGTTGCTGTGACCAATACACCAAGTCCAACTGTGTATGTAAATAGCCTGCAACGATGCTTATCACACGCGTTACTGGGTCCACTTTGTGCATCTCGTTATCACCTTTAACAAAAAAGATGGTAAATGCAGCCATAACAACCTTGTACACGCAATAAAAACTGAAAAAGTATCCTACGAGTTGGAAAAATCTTCCCTTTAGACTCTTAGAAAACGCATATTGGTCGGCATCTTTACACGCCGATTGTAATTCCATAAAGATTTCTTCACAAATACTCTCATAAGTAGCTACTTCTACACTAAGTTCAGAAATTTGTGTCTCTAGTTGCCGAGCATTTGAACCTTTTCCAAATGGAACAGTATTTGCAACATTTGTGAAGAATCTGCCAACAAAAGATTGGTTCACTTGTTCTTGACTACCTCGTTGTAGTTCAAGTTGTAACTGTTTTCTTGTTGTTGCAATCTTGCGTTTCTTTTGTGCAATTGTCTCCATTGTCTTTTCTAATTTTCGTTCTATGGAATCTATTTCAGTTGCTGATGATCCTTTTCTACTGAATAATAGTGGTGTCAAGTATGTAATTGGCATGTTCACTGCTCCAAATCCAGAAAGTACAGATATGACGGTAACACCAACAACTGCGATACGTGCCATTGCACCATCTAACAAATCGCTATTCTTCTCTGTGTCATCGATTTCTGGTGTTGAAAAATCTGGTGCGATGCCCATAGGTCGAGTGAATCTCCAAAATACTGTCAAGTAGACGATATAGATGACTAGTGTTATTGGAACGATGTATCTGTTGCGTACTCCGTAGTCGTATACGAATAAAAAGATTTGGTACAGTGGTAGAACAACGATAAGTGAGACAATCATCGTAACAAAGTATAGCTTCCAAGCCATGCGTCGAGTTCTGAAAATTAATATTAACTTGAAAAAAGTACCCGCTATCTAGAACTCCCAGCACTTCTA
>JAESGV010001051.1_pt1 | contig 11847 bp, 11 predicted proteins | sample 9269781 | NCBI WGS metagenome assembly JAESGV01 (sample SAMN15741586, study PRJNA653496) | algae metagenome | isolation source: Tildeniella torsiva UHER 1998/13D and co-occurring heterotrophs from... | place: Slovakia: Slovak Paradise National Park, Hrabusice, Kosice Region | collected 2000-01-01 | reverse complement strand
AATAAAATTAATGGACAAATATTCAACTGTTGTCTGCCTTTCAAATTCTACTTATGCGCAATATCAATTTCTCTTTTAATCTTTTGAACCATAAAATCCATGTGCAGTTCAAAATTACCTTCAAAGGTAAACAGATAAAATTGACAATCTTGTACAACAGCATACGCCCATGTAATATTTCTATGATTAAAATGACGAGTCATAAATACTTCTACCAGTCGTTTGATATCTTCCTCTTTTGTATAATCACAAGCTTGCTGAATCACCCAAAGATGTTGATCCAATATTGGTTCTACTTTATACTCTACATGACCAAATTTCATTAACAACATTGCACATGTAGCATCTAGCTGTGGCAACCAGGTTGTACTTTCTTTACACCAGTCCATGTAGTTGAAATACCATAACAATCCAGCTTTAAAAGTATTTTGAACTGTGGAGATTGCATACTTTTGAATTGCACAAGTCCAAATCAAAAATAGTTGCAAAATCTCACAAGTAGGTTCATAAGGATTCTTCCAATACAAGTAAATATCAACAATGTGCTTTCTTGTCCAACAATAAAATTCAAATAGTTTATGAAATGCATATTCTCCATTTTATATTATTTTAGTTATTTATAATATTTTAACTTACCTTAATAGTTGTTTTTTGAATACTATTTAAAGTGGATTCATAGACCATATTTTGGACATCTATGTAAGTGTATAATTGTTTAAAATCCAAGTCCATCCTATCATCTATATTTATGTCTACTTTTCCTTTAAACTTGAATGGTTTCATTTTTTGTACAGGAGGATATAGTTTTTCCCACTCTTTAAATGTTGTTGGTTCATCATTGGTTATATTTTTTTTTTGTCTTAAATATAAATTATATATAAAAAATACAAACCTTTTTCTTGCATCTCTCAATGCATTTCTCTTTTCTTGCCAGTGTTTATTACTACCACCAGCATAGGTTTCATCAGATTCTTCTTTTTTATTTCGAATAAGACCTTTCAAAAATCGATTTAAAAATTCTTCAGATGTCTTCTTGTCATCTTTCTTGTGCACTGTCTCACATTTTTCTAATTTAACTTGACACATCGCATGAATTTGTGAAAGTGTAAACTTTGCCTCAGGATTATTTAGCTGAGTTGCAGAATTAAATTTATCGAGCATTTGTAGTAGCTTTTGTAGCTGTAAAAAAATTAGAATCTGTTTGATGTAGCAGGTATTCTGTATTTTTGAAAAGCGGCGATCGATCGCTGTTTTTATAGAAAGTACTAAACCGGTGATCGATCGCTGTTTTTAAAAACGCTGATTTGATCGCTACTTATGAATACTTACACTGTCTGAAGAATTTATTGCTCCGATGGTAGTCATTTTCGTATATAGTTAATCTATAATATTTTAGTCTCAAATGAAATGAAAGTACGTACATTAGCTAAGTGGGTAGGTCAGCAAACAGGGTAGATTCTCAAAATGTTTGATGGACTCTTACAACGGTTGACTAGATACTTTTTTAGATTAAATAACAAGAAGAAGCGCAAATCATACAATGTCAGACTATGACGATGATGGTGGCCAACAAGGCAGCGCATTTGAGAAAAGCAAAGCGCACTGGCAAGAAGAAGGCGCCGGTGACGAAAAACGTAAGTCGTATAAAATAAATATTAACAAAAGCAAAAGACGAAATGGAAGATATTTGTGCAAAAGAGCGCGAAAACAATTTAAAAACAATTTGTATGTTAACTTATAAATTTAACATTATAGATACATTCTGCGTGGAATATGCGTGTGCATCATTCGTTAAATCGTTTAATTTGCACTTGTTGGATGGGCATGAGTTCAAACTAAATGACTCATGTTTTACTTCCACATTTGCATTTCAGTTTGAAAGAATTCCGCCAACAAGAGATACAATTTTGGCGAGTCTTTTGTACTGCCAATACGAGTTCCACCAAAAACGCAATTGGTTGTTGGAAGCAGGAGCATTGCTTATAACTGTTCCAGCAAGTTCAACGAGACAATCATTAAGCGTAAAAGACGCTATGCTTGCTATTGATAAGCAGGCAAAATCGTCGTACAATGGTTTAGTAGAGTTGTACGACGGAAAAAGTAAGTTTATCAATCTAATTACTAACTATTAGAAAAAGAAGATAGTTTCTTTGAACTTTCTACAACGTGGTTAACAACAGCCATCAGAGAGAACCAGTTTGAAATATAGCCAAGTACGGAAATTTTGAATTACTCACACTTCTAGGTTTCTTCTTGTTTTTTAAATTTGATTTGGGAGTAGTGAACTACCTCCAACATCTTAATAGAGTTAGTGAAGTCATTGCAGGAGGCAATTTTTCACTAGGCAAAGGGACTATTATGTTGCAAGCTGCAGCCGCAGCTATTAAGGCAATGCAGGAAAACTCCAAGTCCTGTAAAAATTTATTTTGAAGTGTTGAGCGAAAATCGACCTGTAAGTTTATAATACATTTTGGCGCGAAAGGTTATTGTGGCTGGCAAAACCTGCGATAATGCAGGTTTTGCATAACGATGCAAATACAGCGATCGATCGCTGCTTTTGCTTTAACATAGAAGAACATCACTTTTGTGCTGCTTTTCTTTTGCTTCACGAAAACAGCAATCGATCGCTGCTTTTGCTATAGCATAGAAGAACATATTTTTTGTGCTGTTCTTCGTTTGCTTTTAAAAACAGCGATCGATCGCCGTTTAGCTACACCCTTTTGCATCAAGTTTTTGTGTACATGTACTAACACATTTTAGATACTCAGGAGGAGATTGATAAGAGTTTAAATTTGCAAGCAATGTCAGCTGTTTTTGACGATAATATGGACTTCCTAGAGGGTAATAAGAATAACATTTGATTAACTTTTCTTGTAGGATCACAGCCAATTCTTTCCCAAGCTGTCAGTGAGGTGTTCGTGCAAAATACTCAAGACGCGCAACTATTATTGGGAGATAAGTCTGATAATGACATGGTAGAAGATGATGATGAATCTCAGGATTCTAAAGGGGAAGAATCACCACAAAAAGAGTCGCCAAAGAAGCAAACACCATCAAAGCGCAGAAAGTCGCAAAAGGTTAGTGCTACTGAACTACTTGAATCGTCAAAGGTTTTTCAATCTACATGTTCATTGATGAATTTCGATGAAAAAACCACTCTCTTTGAAGCGATTGAAGCTTCAAAACAGGCAGGTCAGATGTTTGAAAATATGTTGTATCTATTATCAACATTGCTTGCAAATACTGCCCAGGTCACCAAACATAAGATTCGATCTGTTAATGAGCTTCCTTAAAACAGTGTAGCTGTGTTTGAGAATCTGTTTTTCACTAGCTCAGAATCTGGTGCAGAGATTGTATCCTTCAAAGGTGAAGTCCCTTCGAAAATCCCTGAGATACTTCCAAAGAAGTTTTAGGAAAACATTGTCATCCCTGATTTGGATAATGATGAAGAAGAACCAAAAGAAAAAAAGAAGAAGGTTCTCAAGGTCTGTCAAGTGAAGTTCGACAGAAATCTTTCCAATATTATAGATGTTTATCCATATAATAACAAACAATGGCCTACAGAGGCTATCAACTACACAGTGGAATTTGGAACTCCACTCATTATCAATCGACTTTTTGTGCTAAATGCAGCAGATGAAGATAAAATGCATCGAATTTATTCCAAGAAAGAGCCTAGCTCAAGTCCTTACTACTTGGTTAATGCACTAAGTCAACACTTTTCGGTACGTATGGAGCAATTAAAAGACAAAAGTGGCATTGTTTTACATGATGATGCCAATGAATCTCAAGCTGCTAAAAAACTTAAAAATTTTAGAGTTCTTACAGCAATGTCAATGATGGATGCTAAAATGCAACAATTTGACAAAGTTGCATCGAATATGTACCAAAATGGTATCTCTACTGATTCGATTGATACAGCAGTAAAAGGGTTCGAAGATTTGGAATCTCAAAAAGAGTTTGACGGTTGTTGCACAATGTTCGAACTTGGTCGTACGATTGAAAATATCAGGATTAATTTTGACAAGCTTCGTAAGACACTGTCCGATGAGGTATATAAAATCCTCACAAAACTGTTTAAGGAGAATAACCCTCCTCGCAAAGAAAAGGCGATGGAAGTAAAGCGCAAGAAGGACTTTACTTACGTGGAGTACATTCAGTACACCTTCAGAAACTTGAAGTTATTGAGTGATGAACTTCCAGAGGACAACACTTCAAGAAAAGGAAAGAGAGTCAGTAGGGTTTCTTACACCTACCAAAGTCAGGTTCGATATTCCCGCCGTAAATTCAACGAACTCGTTAAAGTTTATTTGCTGTTGAAACTATTTCCAGCATTGATCAGTTTTCCTTTCAACAAACAGTTTTGGATGAAGTCGGGATCTACTTTGTACAACCACATGCTACAACTCTATGAAGTTAGTGTAGCTAAAAAAGATGATAATCCAAAGGACAATATTGATAATGCTTTGTACTACTTACAACGTCCACCACGTGACAGTTTACATCGCTTTTTCGATTGCGCATGGGTCTCAAACATTTTGGGCATCAAAATTGTTTCTGTTGCAGAGGTTGCTCCTGTTTATGCTGGTCCAAAGGGAAACGTTCCAAGAAAAGCATCTAATATCAGTGTTACTCAAAAGAAGAAAAGGCAACCAGCCAAAAAATCTACCAAAGGCAAGGAGAAAGTGCAACTGAAGAAAAAAACTGCCACAAAAAAAAGAAAATCTTCCAAAGAAGATGATGAGGAAGAGGAAGAGGAAGATGAGGAGGAGGAAGAGGAGGAAGAAGATGTACCTCCACCTAAAAAGTACAAAGTTGGAAGTCTAGAAACTTTGAGAAAGGCAGTTACTGCACTTAAAATACCCAAAAAGACCTCCAAAGAAGGTTAAAATAAATTTTCCTTAAATAAAGTTCTTTTTTTTGACATTTAGTTTTACATTATATAACAAATTTATAATCAGCGATCGATTGCCGTTTTCAAGTACTAATTAGAATTAGCGATTAATTGCCATTTTACAAATCACCTGAAAATGGCGATCGATCGCCGTATATAAAGTTGGTGATCAAATCGCTGCTTTTGCAAATTACATAAGATGCAACTCTATAAAAAGACCCAAACCCTAAACCCCAAACCCCAAACCCCAAACCCCAAACCCAAACCCAGCTTATTTCCATCACTTACAGAGCTGTTTATGATGTTAAAGTTAATATACTTAAATTTCTATATGATTTTAATATTGTAACTGTAACACAATTAAAATATGTTGATAAGCTACAAAAGAGAAGAAAGGTTTTATATTGCAATGTGGAAGAGGAAAATACCAGCAGTGCTTCTTTAAGCGCAAAGAAAACATTAAGTTGCATATTTATATTAAAAAAGAATATTAAAAGTTTTAAAAAGCAATTAAACTTTGATGATAACATTGATTTGAGATTATTAATTGACTACAACATGTTAAATACACCAACACCTATAATAAAAGCTTGTAAAGACAATAATATGTCGCCAGAAATTAAAAGAATTTAGATTTAAACATCTGATAAAGATTTTGCCAAGCAGATACAAGAGGAGGAGTTTAAAAAACTTAAAGTCAAAAAAAAAGACATAAAGGCTAGAAAGAAAGAGAAAGAATTATATAACACTCTAAAAGAATTATTAAAAACAGCAAAGGAGAAGTTTTTAAAATTGTAAGCAAAAGAAAAGTAAGACGTTTAAGAGAAGAAAAATATTAAAAACCAAGCAACTGAAGTAAAATTACCCAGAAGAAGAAAGAAGGTTGTACATAAAGGACAATCTGCTAGCGCTTTAAGTGTTAGCAGAGATATTGTATTAAAGAAATATAAGGCAGATACAAGTTTTGATAGTAAAAAGGAGGGTGTATCTGCTTGTAAAAAGTGCAAAGTTATACAATCTTTTGTGCATAGAAGAGGATGTGACAAAGGGTGTAAAAGAGGTCATAAAAGAGGATATGGCTAAAATATCTCTCTTATTTCTTCTTTTTAAACAAATGAATAAAATATGTCTTTTACATTTACAAAAATTGCAATTTGCAACTTTTAAAAATTTTATATTCTGTAAAATACATTCTTACACTATTTTTCTCTGTTTTATAACATATCTTATATAAGTATAAATTTTAAAACTTATAATAGTTTTATAACTATATACTTTATTATATATATTATAATATTTAAGCAATTATATATTTTAAAATTAATTAATCAAATAAAATATCTAAATAAAAAAATAAATATTAAAAAATTGCTTTTTTTTTAGTATATATAAAAACTTTTATTTTTTATTTTTATATAAAATTAAATTTTAATAAAAAGTTATAATTAACCTTTTTAAGAAAATTAAGAAAATAACAATTTATTAAAACAGTATTTATTAACAAGATATATAAACTAATATTAAAGTAAGATGTAGATAGTGTATTGGTTGTAAGTTTTTTATAAAGAAGAAAAACAGCTATACTTATAAGAAAAGATCTTTTTATTTATATATATACAATTTTTAACAATTATATAAAAATTTGTAAAAGTACAGACCAAAAAAGAGGAAAGCTAAAATATTTAAACAAGAAGAGTTACAAAAAAAGAAGAGAAAAACTTTAAATTGTACAAAATGTGGCAATCCAAGAGTAAAAGAGTTTCATATCTGGAAATGATGCGTTCAAAAGTGTAAAAATAATAATTAATAATGATAAATAAAGACTTTTATTTTTGGTGATCGCTAACTTTTCTATAGTCCAGACGTTGCACTGCCACTAAATGGACTATACACATTAGCTTCTCTAAATGCTATTGCAAGTTGATTGTTAAATAGAGTCATTCCTGTTCATGTGTTCAAATATAACAACAATTCGCAATAAATTTTACATTTTATTGCCAATTAGACTAAGGAATCAAGAGAAGCGTGCAATTTTGAAATTGAACTGGTCTGTTTGCTTTAACTGCGGTATCTGATAAATATAATTTTATTGCACACAGAAATCACAGATACTTGTTTTTTTCGTCTTCCTTGAAAACTGAGCATTTGATGAGGTTAATGGATCCCTTGTCTCTTATTACTTCACTAATCTCTTCAATTCTAGCAGTTGTACTGATCTCATTAGTAGGTAGGAATTGTATTGGCAAGTGAACTGCATTAACACAGTCGTCATCCAGATTATTTTCTGATATACATGCGTGTACATGGATACGTACCATGTGATCAATAAGTGGTACTGTACGAGGTGAACCATCAGTATTTTTTGCAAGCAGAACCTGAAATGAATCGAACAACTGGACAAAATCTTCCTGCTGCAAGGATGCTTCATGAAAGTAACGTTCATCTTCCTGAATATCACGTTCCTTGACGCTGTCTGTCACCCATGCTGCCGTAACCAAATACTTTCCTTGTGGTAGTTCTTCTTTGCACGTTTTAGTTACTACACAATGGGTAGATTTTGACAGGTCTGCTTCAATCTGGCCGCCGTGTTTCTTGATTTTTTTGGATAGTTTTTTTTGTTGCGCGATGGGTAAGTAATGAAGATAAAACAGCATACCACCAAACAAACTTTTCTTCTTTTTGTTTTGCGCAATCTCCACGTAGTTTGAAACGTAGGAAAGATCAAGAGCGGTAGAGAGAATACTACTACGGGCATCAATCTTGTGACCAATCTTGAAGGAAAACGATAACAATACCAACTCTATCGGAATTTCCTCTGTGCCTGGTTCCTGGTTAACCATCAACACGACAATGGCGTCAGAGTGGAAAGAGTTTTCTGGACTTATTGCAATACCAACCAACTTTTTCATCGTCTCTCTGTCATTGCTGTCCTTGGCTTCACGTAACCTTGTGAAGTAATCTCTTGTGTCTCCGAAACCATGAAATTTGATTGTACCACCAGGCTTCTCAACAACAAAGTCTACCTTCTGTAAGAATTCACTGTCTCCTCGATTCTTCTTTACATGTTTCAAGAAGACAATCTGATCGAGGCGTTTACCATTGTAGTATTCGATTAGACTTGACACGAACAAGTTTTCAAAGGGTCTTCCGCGTTCTGCAGAATTGAGTGGTTGCCATGGGGTAGCGCATGATAATTGGAAAGCCTTAATAGCGTTGGCAAGTAGCAATGACCTTGTGTGAAGGTTCTTTTCTATGCCAACTCGTACACATGCATCAATAGCGCAACGTTCCTTTAGCGCATAGACCTGAAACCCTTTCACACAATCTTCTCCAATAGTTGTGGTAGTAGGATGAGTGATACCAATGTTTAGTAGGTCTACATGAGTGATCAAAGATTCGTCGGAATTTGTTGCGCTATACAGTATAAGTAGCTCAACCGCTCGTTTAAACTGGTTATCTAAAACTCTGTTAGTGTATTTATGTGTATCTTACCATTTCCGTCCCATGTATTTAGGAAACTTTTGGTTAAACTAGTGACAATGTCGTTATAGGCAAGCTTAACTGATTTTTCAACAATGGATTCGATCATTTCCGTCCAGTTCGGAATATTGATGTTGTTAAAGAAGTACCCCAAAAAGTTCGCTGCCAACCGTCTTCTTCCCAGTAACGGATACAAACGCTTTTGGTACTTTTGAAAGTCAATCTTTTCTTTCTTGACATGCAAGTCCAAAAAACCGAGCAGCTCTTCCATACTACTGAGGAACGATGACTCAGGCATAGCATCTTCGCGTATTGTGAATAAATCTAGATCCCTATGTTTTCCAATCATAGACGTTATAACTTGTCTAATGCTCAGATTGACTTTTGTACCTGATACTGCAATGTATGTGAAACACTCTTTGACGCTTAGTGTGCTCTCCAACAATAGTGCTGACAATTTTACTTTTGCACCATGTTCAGTTATGTAGCTAAAACGTCAGTACTCAAAATGGACTTACTATTCAGAATCTGAACTATGCGCATTGATTTCATCTATGGCTATTCCTAATCCGCCGATGTCAGATAACTCTCCCTCTACCAGAGCACAAAACAGCCTCTGCAGATTTTTGTACTTGCGATCTTTATATAGACGTCGTACTTCGTCGCAAACACTGTCAACCTCCATGCGACCACTGTTGATTTGTGCCATTAGAAATTGCCCAGGGGATAGCTTTCTGACCTTGATGCATAAAATTAAAAACATTACTCGTCCAAGTAAAAAGAGCATCATTTCCTGTCTACTGCATGCGATTCCTAGGAACATTAAATTAAGAAGGAAAACTTACGCTCCAAATCAGTCTTTGAGCGTAATCTCGTTTGCATATTCTTGTATGACTCATCTCTAAAGTACTTATTGGATCCGACGTGAGAAACATTGGCTTGGGTGCAATTAACAAAGATCAAGTACTTCTTAGTACCATATGCGAGCAATCGACAAGTCTTTCCCTCTCCAGACAAATGCACAAGAGAGTCGATACTTCTACCCTGTTCGATCACGCCATGAACAAAATCTGCCACTTCTGGACTCCAAAGTTGCGGAATCGTCCCGAAAAGTGCTGGAACAATCCGTTTTGTTGCATGGTCCATAGGAAGTGCACAGCTCACCAAATCTTTCATGTTCTCTGGAGTATTTTCGAGTGTGAATTCCGTGACTTTCATTTCTTCGATCTCGCTAGTGCAATTTTGCGACACAGCCGCTAGTGTTTCATGTACCGGTATTTTTTCCAATGTTGTTAGTACGTCGAAAACTCTTACTTTTATCTCTCTCATCAAGGAGTTCATTTATACGTTTGAAGAACTTTGTTCCTACCCCATGCAATTTTTCGTCTCTGTTAAGTGTATTATCTGTAGTGGTAATGGGTTTCGCTCCCTGCAGGACAATTTGTTCTAATGGGTACATTTTTCGTATATCTTGTACCTCTTCGTGGAGCTGATGTTCTAACTGTTTGTATTTCGCCTCCAAGCATGCTGCTAGTATCAACTGACATATAAACGGGTAGCCTTTTTCTACTTCCTCGTGTCTTTCCTCTGTAGCGTTCAAAAACGCTGCAATATCTTCCATATCTGTATTTTTTTTCATGAAATCAAGTATTTCTTGTTTTTCTATTCCTGCTCTGGATAATAATGCTTCTATTGTTGTCTCTTTGCAAATCATACCATCGGTATGTTTAAATGAGCCCACAATTAACACATAAATAATTATACGTACGTATTTTGTCTTTGGATACTTCGAGAACTCCTTTTGCTAGCTTTCGTCGCTTCTGGTCACTTTCATAGTACATAATTGATGGCAGTTTGCGCTGCATTGTGAAAATGGGATTACAAAAGTTATACGTCCAGTGCAATGTTTGGTATGTAAAGAGAAGCTGTTTATAATGTTCGTATAAGTACATCTGAAAAGAAATAGGCACGCATAATCTTTTTCAAATTCGTCTTCAACAAACAGACTTCTAATATGAGCTCCCAGACTTCATTTCTCTTCTTTTTGCCATCATTACCGCCAAACATTATCAATCGTTTCTTTCCGCCTCCCCAAACAGTACATAGCCTACAACCACTTCGTGCACTTGGCTCATACTGTTCGTTATCTTCCATTAGGTCCTGATCATTGTCTTTCTCTTCATCATCTAGTGTTAAAGTAATAGATTCTGGTTTATGTCCAAATTGAAGTAATTCCCACTCGTTACTCTCAAAATCAAATTTCCACGTCTCGTTAATTCTTTGTTTACTGTTGCGTCCTCCAAATACGACTAGTTTGTCTTTGTCCAGAACTTGTGCTTCACAAAATAAACGAGGTTCAGGTTCAATAAATATTTCACTTGGTTTCAAATCTTTCAATTCTTTGAATCCATAATATCCTTGTTGATTTGCTTTCTTTGCTTCTCGTAATGGTTTTGGTTCATTAACCAATACTTTTTGCCATCGTAGTACTTCCAGATCAAAGATCCACAACTCGTTATAGCATTGTTTTTCTGTTCCACCACCAAAAATGACCATTCTTTTGCGATGCACACACGCAGCATGTGAACGAGAAGGTGATGGATGAGCTTTGTCATCGTCCGAAGCTGATGCATTTTGGTTATCAGTCATAGCGTCGTTTCCATTTTGTCTTGCGCTATCCAAAGAATCTACTTGACGCCAAGTCAACGTACGTAGATCTAAAATATGTACATCATTCATGTCATCGTTTGCCTCTTCTCCAAGTCCGCCAAAAACAACCATATTATGGTCTATTAGAACACACGAGTGATTTGAACGAGGTTTGGGCGGTGATTTTTGTCTTTCTGTCAAGTCTTCCCAAGTGCGCGTCCGACAGTTAAATTTCCATAGATCGTTCTTTGTTTGTAGTTCACACCAACCTCCAAATACAATTAGAGCAGCGTGATTTTCTTTGTTTGAAGTGTAAATTTGTTCTCCAATCATTTTTCCGTTTTCTACTGCAACACACGAATGACCAACACGAGGAGCTGGTCTAAGCAACTCTTTATTTGTTGGATCTAAGTCTGCATTATCCCATTTATTTGTTTCTACGTTGTATATCGATAATTCGTTCGTAGGTACAGGTGTACCGATGTGATCATTGCTTCCACCTAAAACGTACATGTACGGAGTATGAGGGATACAACTGCATGTATGCCCAGCTCTTGCTATAGTTTGTCCTTGATTTAAAAGACGCCAACTACTTGTTGTCATTGCTGATAAAGATGTTGTTTTGCTTTTTTTCTTAGTTGACCATAGTTATTTTTAACGGCACTGTAAAACGTTTTTAGTTTTTTATGGTAGTATCAAAAGATCACGAAACCAAAGTCATTATAATTGTTTTGTTATCATGGATCAATTTATAGTTGTAAATTGTTAATGGAGAAACCATTATAAATATCCTTGATTGTTTCAAGTAGATCCTTTTCCAGTTC
>JAESGV010001050.1_pt1 | contig 11861 bp, 17 predicted proteins | sample 9269781 | NCBI WGS metagenome assembly JAESGV01 (sample SAMN15741586, study PRJNA653496) | algae metagenome | isolation source: Tildeniella torsiva UHER 1998/13D and co-occurring heterotrophs from... | place: Slovakia: Slovak Paradise National Park, Hrabusice, Kosice Region | collected 2000-01-01 | reverse complement strand
GATGCATGCAGTATCTACAAAAATGTTTTTTGATAGAACCATCGTCCACGTATCCAGAGCGGCAGAGTATTCCCCACTTTGGTTTAATTTCGACAGAATAAACGTGTCTTGTTTCATTCGTCAAGTATTTCGGTGGCAAGTGTGTCATATCTTGCATTAGTATTCCAACGGTGCTATCTGCTTTGAGTTTTGCGCCAATCCCTTCTAATCGATACTGTGGTCGCGCTGGTTTGATCTTTTCCTCTAGTTGTACAATGAATTCTTTGTTTAATTTGATTAGCGTCTACATAGTGTTTAGAACAGTTGTTGAAATTAACCTACTCCTGGGTCGACTAGATTTTTACCAATGAACGAACTAATCAAGTGTTTAACATACAAGTGAGTGTATATTTCGGACGAAGTCTCCGTGTTCACGTCAAATTCTTCGCATTTCCGTACTCGTAACACTTTTCCAATCTTTAGAGTTACGAAATGTTGTTAAAAGAATACCATGTGCGTTTCGCTGCCAGTATACGTCAGTATTACATTTACATTACCCTCACACTTGTACGACCAGTCATTTACGTCCAGATGTTCGTAGAGTATCAAGTGCGAGTACGGTTTGGCATCGATACTGGTGTCTGACATTTTGTCTCAGTTTGCTGAGTCGTCAGGCGAATTTTTACAAATCAGTTTCATACAGAAAAAGAGTTTCAAAGACATCATTATATACATTCACGTTTATATCACCACCATGTCCTCTTCGTCATCAAATATGTCTAATGAAGCGTCGTGGGCCATCACAGGTCGTTCTTTCTGAATGGATACTAGTGGATTTTCCATTTGAGAAAAGTCTTTTGCATGCTTACAAAACTCTTCAAAATCTTTTCTATCTTGGCATAAGAATCCTAATGCCATGGATGGATCAACTTCTAATATCTTCATCTTTCTTGGCTGTGGGCAATGATACGTCTTATAGTTAGGAGTAACGCCTTTCGGTAACGACTTTTGTACAGTATGTGGATCCAAGTACAACACCTCATCATCTTGATAACCAACAAAATACAATGAAGATTTTGGTTTCCCACCCATGATTCCAAGCGTTTGTGGTATTTCAAACACTTTCTGGAGTGGTTCAACATACACTGGGTTTAATGTATCCAAACCTAAACGAATCGGCGCAATGATAACAATTGGTTTCCAACTTGTTGGTTGTGGTTTTGTTACTGGACTTTCTCCCTCATCAATATCGGATTTGTTGACAATTACCGTGTCTTTGAGCTCCTCATCATTATCTATTTGAATGGGTTCTCGTAGACCTGTACATATGGCTTCAATTTCGTCTGTATAAATTCCTCCTTGATCCGCCACATAAACTAAAAAATCTTTTTTTAAATGTTCATAAACTAGACGTCTATGCGGTTAGAAAATACACATGTAAAAACATACTGTAACACCATGGCTATTGTTGAAGGTCCAAACCACTCACCAACTTTTTTAGAGTATAATGTTCCTGCTTGTGCGATTCTATGAATCGAGTATGGCGCTTCCTCTCTATCTAAAAACCAGTTCAAAATCATTGTGTACATGTTCATTTGATTATCGTCTGGCGGAAGTCTAAATCCACGACCCAAATAATATTGAACAAACGCTTGTGCTAACATCATTTGTCCTGATCGCATCATACAGCCCCACCCAGCGTCACTAGTGTAGGAAACCATACTTTGGTAAATGCGAGTCAAGGAAGATGTATAACCTTCTTCTTCTGGTGTTTTGTTTTTTGTGCGTGTTGGTGTATAATAAATTAATCCACCTCCGTTCTTTTCTGGAATAGGTGTCATTGTCATGGGTGTTATTTGTTTGAGTTCGTTTGTGATAGGTGGAAAGTCCTTCCGATATGAAAACCAGAATAAACTGGCAAAGTCGGAAGTCAGTGATTGGTATTGTAGTTGAGAATATTCTTCTAGGTCGCTATCTGCTACGTGGTGATAGTCGTTGTCATCATCTTCGAAGGGGTTGTCTTCGGCTGTTGGCGCTATTGGTGAACTATTATTACTATGTGGTTGTTGTCTGGCTTTTCTTTTGAATTTTTTGCATAACGGTCCTGGTTGATATTTTAAACCAAGAATCCAAATCGGTTTTTCTGAATCTGTATCCAATCCCTCATCAGTTGCTTTTACTTTGAATAGTTAGTCGAGAGTTTATTTGACTCACATAAACGGTTTGACATGGCGTAGTGGAATTGTATTAATGCCGTTTGAAGTTTCATATAAATAAGATGGGAGATGTAGAAACCTTAGCTCTAAAGGCTCATGTGGTTATGCGTTCACGTTGTCAAACAAAGTTTAAATAGAACGAAAGGTTGACTGCAAACAAATAGAACCTAGTAACTAAAGCAATGGATACGACCACAATTTCTTCATTGTGTTTTGCGTGGATGTTGCAAGGTTTAGCGCCAAAATCTTGTTGGTACCAACCTCTTTTTTTTTTGAATTCCAAAATAATATTTATTAACTGGATATTAATTAGATGGAGAGCAATTTTAAGGCAATACTTGAGCCCAGGCGCATTCTGTTTCAATCGCTAGGTTATAGAACATTGTGCCAGTAACAATACGGAAAAATCCGCGTTCACCATATGGCTATAAAAAAATTAGAATTCGCATTAACGACTTACCTCACCCCAAGAGTTACGTACAATCCAGTATGACTTGCCATTCTCCTTGCCCCAACCAACGACTGAAACAATGTGGTTGATCATTGGCAATACGCTGAATTCACTGTAAATACCACCAGTGTAGGCTTCAAGACCGTCAGTGGCCATAATACCGCATGAGATTGGTCCTCTTGCCATAATTTCAGCCTTCATTTGGTGTTCACCAGAGACGCTTCCATAGTCTCCGACCTTCCATACCTTGTAGTTGCTGACGCTAGTGCAGTTGCCTCCTGGTGAGCAAGTGTAGCATTGAGTCATAGCAGAACAATCTTGATCAATGGCACGATAGTTGTTGCAAGTTTCGTCAGGAATACCTTGGTCATGAGCATAAGCATAAACTGGAAGATCATCACCACCTTCGCATGAACCGGCATTACCACAGGCAATGACGTTTTGTACGGAAAGTTCAGCTGATGGCCAAACGCCCTTTCTCATGATGTTAATACGATCAGCAAGAGCGGATGTTGAACCGTGAGCCCAGCAGCTACCGCAATATTGTGGAATATGTTGGTTTCTGGTTACGGACAAGCTACTTGTTAGCAAGAGACAGTAAAAACATACTAGTTAGTGCCGTTGACGTTTCTCCAATCCCAGGCATCTGGCAAGTCTTTCAACTTGATGTAAGTATGTGGTTGTGGTGTAGAAATAAACTCCTTGCGAATAGATTGTCGAAGCTCAACATCTCTACGACTTGTTAAATACTCGTGAAAAATGATACTCACCTCTTGACTTCATTGCGGCGTGATGGACCAGCCTTGGCAATAACAACGGCTGCAACGAGAGCGAGTGTTAAAACTACGACCTTCATAACGTTTTTTCTCGTGATTGTGACAGATCAACTTGGATGCTGCCTCAAGTTGAGTACTGACATTAACCTCTTTGAACACTAGAAAGATCGAAGAACACTCACTTCAGGTGTGTATAATGCTACCCTATCGTAAGACAACTAAAGGTTAATTGTTGTTACAAGGTGCGATAGTTGACAAAAGTGTCACCACTAGAAAGTTCTTCAAAGAATGACAGAACCATTTGATATTTGCCTGAAGTTCATTATCATAGGTGATTCTGGTACCGGAAAATCGTGTATGTTGAGACAGTTCTTGGAGGGCAAGTGTAAGCATTAACAACCAACAAACATGACAAAATGACAGTCGCAGAGGACCAAACACATACAATAGGCGTAGAATTTGGTGCAAAGATAGTGGAGGCAGCCGGAAAGAAGATTAAACTTCAAATATGGGACACAGTACGCAATATTCTTCATACTAAACTCACAACAAAAAGGCAGGACAAGAACGATATAGATCAGTAACACGTAGTTATTATCGTGGCGCGGCGGGAGCAATTGTAGTATATGACGTAACGAGTGCAGAGAGTTATCGAAATGTTGGCCAGTGGCTTGACGACGCACGTTCGCTTTCCGGAAAAGACCTAGTTTGTGCTATAGTGGGAAACAAAAAAGACATTGTCGACAGTTCTACGCATTCTGAACTGTATGAACGGCAGGTGTCAATGTTAGAAGCAGCAGAAATGGCACAACGACACGGCATGATGTTTTTCGAAACAAGCGCTATAACGGGAGAGAATATTGAACAAGTATTCCTCAAGTTATCAAAATCAATCATTTTTAAAATGAATAGTAATGGTAAGTACAACAGTGTTTCCTAACCTTTTGTCAGAAATGTCATCTTCAATGTCTACAGGCGAAGATACAAAAGCTATTGATAGAGTTCTTACAGGTGGTATTGATAAGCAAGAACCACCATCATCAGGTTGTGGATGTTAAAAAAATTAATTACCAAAATTTATGCGTGAAAATAATTGATCCAAGTTCAATCTTGGTTGTTGTTGTTGCGGTTCGCGCGCAACAGAAATCTTTTTCATTGCATCAAGTAGATCACTCTCTGCTAAAGGTCTTGGTTCTGACATTTCTGAAACATCGATGCTGTCTCGAATTGCTTCTTGTATTGGGTACTGTAGTGCACGTTTACACATTTCTTTCAAATCAGATCCTGTATAATTTTTCGTCGCTTTTGCTATTACATTTAGATCCAAATTGGGATCTACATTATCGTGCTGTAACAGTACTTGTAAGATGCCTAATCGTGATTGTTCGTCTGGCATACCTACGTATAATTTTAATGGCAATCTACGCATTGCCGCAGGGTCCAATCGATCTGGACAATTTGTTGCTCCAATAACAATGACTTGATTCTTTGTTGATGTTTGGAATCCATCCCATCGTGTTAAAAAGATGGACAACTGTGCATGACTAACTTCGTGTTGAGTTGGTCCACGTACTGACAACACTGATTCGATTTCATCGATAAAAATAATCGCAGGTTGTAATTTTTCCGCCAATGTGAACACGGCAGATGCTAATTTTTCACTCTCGCCGACTAAAAAGTTTTTTAGTTTTTCTCGTTCCAAATTGATGAAACAACATCCACACTCTTTTGCGATTGCTTTTGCGAGCATTGTTTTGCCAGTTCCAGGAGGTCCATGAAGCAACACTCCCTTGACCGGTTGTCGTAATGATTTTGTATTTGCGTAAAGATTCTACATGTTAGTTGCGGTTTGATACATACTGGATGTTTGAAGGGGAAAACAATTGTTTCTTCGACTTCTGTTTTGATTTCGTCTAAACCTCCAATAGAGTCCATAGTAACATCAATTTCGTCTGGTACAACCAAAGATTCCTATCGGATTAACGCATGTGAATGAAACGTACTGCCAATAATCTTTCATATTTGTTTAACGATTGGTACAACCGATTTGCTTCTCTTTCATCTTCGTATATGTCTTCTGTTTCGTCATTTGATTTTTTTTTGCTGCGTTTTATGCCCAATAGTTTCGAAATTATGAGTCTTGTGTTATCTCCCTCCGACAAGTTGGGAGGACTCATCATCGGCATAAACAAGTACTTGGAAGCCAAGTACATCACCAGAACTGTTACGATAGTGTTACCGAGAGTCGTGGCGATCTCTTTGAGGCTATCCTTCATTTTTGTGTGAGTTTGAAGTTGTCTTGGTTGATCGAGAAATCACAAGCAGATTTTTGAACGCTTATTTATTGAGTTTCTTATGTACAATTTCTTAATCAAATAGTTCTACAAAGAACTGATCTACGTCTGAGGCTTGACCTGTGATCACACCTGGTGGAACGTAGACTGGTGGTGGTTGTGGAGGAGCGGTGTTAGCACCCTGCGTTGGTAGAGCTTGTGGTTGAGTTGTTGGAGTTCCCATCATGTTTTGGAACATGTTTGGTGGCATTTGCATGTTACCAGTTGGTTGCTGTTGTTGATATTGTTGTTGAGCAAAGTCTTCTTGTTGTTGCATCGAAGTGAAGTAGTCCATAAGCTCTTGTTGTTGCTGTCTAATCATTTGATATTGGTATGCACTCATGTAGTTGTTCATGAATGGTGGAGCAGCAGCAGAGGCAGAGTTGGCAACAGGTACATGCTGTTGGTAGTTTGGAGTCTCTGTAGTGGTCTCACCAGTAAAGTACTTGCGGTAGATAAACTCTTTCTCATGTGGCATACAGAACTCTATTAGTCTGCAGAGCAGTTGCTTACGATCGTTACCGACCATTTGTTGGAAAGTTTGAACAATAGAGTAAACCTTCTCCATTCCCAAATTGATCCCACCTGGAGTACCTTGTTGTTCACCACTTCTTTGCGTTGGCTCAGATGATGGTAAGCTATTGATAGTGTTGTTCAAGTCATCCTTATCAACAAATTGTGGAGTTTGTTGCTCCTCACGATCCAAGAACGACAATGAAAATTCACTATTGCTGTTTTCTGGAGTCATTCTCATGGGTGATTTGCCAGAGATGGAACGCTTCTTGAGTGGTGCTTGAAGATTTTGGAACGCGTGTACTTGGTCTTGATTCTCATCATCCATGCGAGCACGCTTGTGTGGTGGCTCGTCCTTGATTTCAAGAACTTCTTCATTTGGATGTTGCATCATTGGCATTTGAGGAAGCATTGGTGGAAGAGTAGAATGGATAGAAGGATGCATTTGATGGTGCATCGTTGGAATGGGTCCATTGTCTTGTGTTTCTTCATCTTCGTCTTCAGAGTCTGACATTTCAGAAGATTTTCTCTTTCCGCCCTTCTTTCCGCGTTTTTTCTTTTCGCTTCGTTCTTCGACTTCGTCGTCGCCCTTCTTACCTTTGATACCTGGTTTTACGATAGGTTTCTTGGCACGAATAGTGAACGAAGGTGAAATTAAACAACAACAAAGTTGTGGTCCGTTGGACGTTGGACTCACTAACAAGTTGTTGGTGTCTGGAGCGTAAATGTATATAACCATACGGAACTTGCGACCATCTTGCTTGTACGAGCAAATATTAAATTGGAATGGACCAATGGTAACGTTACCGACTTGTGGTTTCATTCCTCCACCATTGCTGACCATGGAATCCATCGAATGAACAAAGTGTGCTTCGTTATTGGAAATAACTCCACTCTTGCCGCCTGGTGCAGCTTTTTCTGGGTTCATTGGTGATTTCTTTCCACTTCCGTTTTGATACATGACGACTTTTTGTCCATCTTCGTAGTTCATGTCGATATAGGCCATCATGTTCTCCTCTGGAGTTAAATTAGATACGTCAAGGGACATGTGATCTATAATGTTAGTAAAATAAATTATTTCTTACATTTGTATGGAGCTTTATACCAAACGTCTGGGAATGACGATGTGAAGTGATCTTTTCTCTTTTTACAGTATTTGAATTGAGGTATTCCGACTTTCCATAGTCTTTGTTTGTCTTCGTTGAACCATTGTACTATCCATCCATCATCGTTCAAGTATTGTACTGCTGGTTGTTGTGCTGTTGCTGGTGCAGAAGGCATTTGAGCTGGCATTTTATCAGGTGTGCTGCGCGCGTTCTCTTGGTACCGCATGCACTGAGTTTTGTGTTTCCATGCGGCTTGTTGTGAGTGTAGTTCGGCGCCGCAACCACTACATTGATAAATTTGATCTACGGCATCTGGCTGCGATGCTGGTTGTATCGATGCATTATTTGCCAAAGTCGAAGTGAATGACGTCACAAACTGAGGTGTCGTGCCTGTACTCGTAGGCATTGGGATAGAATTCGTTGAACCAAACATTTTTAATACTAGGCTTGGTCTTCTAAGACGTCTGTTGACTGTTCTAGTTGCTTGTTTGCTTGGTAAAATACAGAATTGTTGTGTACGGGAAAATTGCGGGCCAACGTTATTCACAATTAGAAGCTTAAAATTAAAAACGTTATTATTGGCTGGGAACTTTCCCGAACTGTTATTACAATTTTAGAATTCGGTGGTTTTGTCCAATTATCATAAACGCAGCAAAATCTTAACGGAGACCTATACCAATCATAGAACGAAGCTGAAAGTATTTCATAAAATTATTTTGTTTTGTTGATGATTCAAATTGTTGTTTGTCAATTTGAAAAGCATTCTCTTTTCGCTTGTCAACAGAGTAAGTGTCAGTAAAACTCCAAACCACCTAGCTAACTAGCGGCTGGAGAACCTGATTAAAAGACGAATCCTCTGTGGTGGCGCTTTTCTCTTTATCTAGCGATTGAGTTGATAAAAAACGATTTTGATAGCACAACATGTCATTCACGTTCTCCAACATCGACTCGTACAACGACGACTTTAAATACGTACAAGGATTTGGTGCTCACATATCATCAGAAGCACTGGAAGGTGCTCTACCAGTAGGACAAAACGTACCACAAAAATGTCCCTATGGTTTATATGCAGAACAACTTTCTGGTACAGCATTTACTCTGCCAAGACACCAAAACCAACGCACTTGGATGTATCGTATCCGCCCATCTGTCGTTCACGAACCATTCGAACCTTATCGCAACGAAAAAGAAATTAGACAAGTCGTAGCAGAGTTTTCATCCGAGTTTGCAACTCCACAACAACTACGATGGTTGCCATCAGAGCTACCATCAGAAAATGTAAAAGTTGATTTTGTGGATGGTTTGGTCACTATGGCAGGTGCCGGAAACGCCGGAATGAAGAGTGGATTCGCGGTACACATGTATCACATCAACGCATCCATGGAAAACCGTGCTTTTTGCACAGCAGATGGTGACTTGTTGATCGGTAGGAAAAATATTTCTTTTTTATTAACAAATAATAGTTCCACAAAGCGGTCACTTGCACATACAAACAGAATTCGGATGGATTTCAGTTAAACCAAAAGAAATTTGCGTTATTCAACGTGGTATTCGTTTCGCAGTCAAATTACATAATTGCAAAACTGCAGTTGGATATATCGCAGAGATATTCGAGGGTCATTTCGAGATCCCAGATCTTGGCCCAATTGGAGCTAACGGTCTCGCTAACCCACGTGATTTTAGTTCTCCTGTTGCAGCCTATGACGATATAGATGGCATACAATTCGAAGTCATTCAAAAGTATCAAGGCAAGTTCCACAGAGCTGTCACAGACCATAGCGTGTTCGATGTTGTTGCTTGGCATGGCAACTATGTTCCATACAAGTACAATTTGACATTATTCAACACCATTAACAGTGTCTCATTTGACCACATTGTAAGTTGCCAATTCTCATACTCACCATTTAGGATCCATCCATCTTTACAGTTCTTACTTGCCAATCTGCAGTTAAAGGTGTCGCTGTAGTAGATTTTGTCATTTTCCCACCACGTTGGAGTGTTCAAGAACATACCTTCCGTCCTCCCTATTTCCACAGAAACGTCATGAACGAATTCATGGGATTAATCGAAGGCAAGTACGAAGCAAAAGAATCTGGATTCATGCCAGGAGGAGCTTCTTTACACAATTGTATGTCTCCACACGGTCCAGATATGGAAGCCTTTGAAAAAGCATCAACTGCTACTTTGCAACCAGAAAAGGTCGCTATGGGTTCTTTGGCGTTCATGTTTGAATCGACGTACATGATTAACCCAACGGAATGGGCAATGACAACTGCTCCAAGAGATAAGCAGTACCATAAGGCATGGACACCTTTGAAAAAACATTTTAATCCAAACCAAAAGTAAACTATTATTTTTTATCACGTGAGTGTACAATTTAACCAAATTGGATGGAGAAACCAAATTTGAAATCTGATTTTGCAGGATCAGCGTCAACAGAACATTGAACATTGGCACTTGGTGAGATTCTTTGATCGAATACACCTTTTAGTTGCCAATTTTGATCAGTTGTGACTCTCAATTTTCCTGATAGGTAATTTTGTTGGAAACCGTATTGGTATTTGGCGTCACGATCGTTAACATCGTATGTAAGTTCTGCGACCATAACTGTATTATTATCAACTCGTTCATAGTATGATCCTTTGAAAATTCTTTCATTTGTATCTGCAAGTGCGCCACGTACAATGTATTCTCCAGTGATGACGCAATCAGCAGTATGGTATCGTACTGCACCACTGATACCGCTCTTACGATCAGCAGTCTTATAAAACGTACACAATCCAACATCCAAGTTTGGTAGAATGGCTTGCATGTAGCCCATTGTAAATTTACCGTTCTCTTTGTTCCACTCAAAGTTTGTCATGTTGTCATTTCCTTGGTAATCGGTGGAGACTTTTAGAGTATCGTTTGCATTCTGACAGTGTTAAAATATGTGAACTTGTGTCGACGTACAATAAATAAAAGTTCTGCTGATAATTTCTTGTTCAAAAAACGTTGTTTCATGTTTGCGATGAAAACTTGATTTGTTGTGACTTGAGCATATAACATTCCCTATAACGGTGAGTGGCTGTATTGTCGTGACATACGCGTGTATTGCTGAACGAAAAAGCGCAATTGTATTCTGGTGGACGCATAGCAGATCCAAGTGCAACACCATGTACAACTGCAACGTCATGATACGAGCTTTGTCCTATTGGTCTCGCCATTTGTATGTTAACACCATCTCCTAACTCATTCGCGGCTAAATGTTACATTTAAAACGTGATCAAACGTACAAACAAAAACAGATTTAGCTTCCTTATCGTATTCGTCATATTTTCCGGGTGTGTTGAGTATTGGCTTCTTTATATTATTTTGCCACCATTCTGTTACGGTATTTAAAGAAAAACTTTTTGGTTCCGATGGTGTTGTGCCTTTTAGTGTTGTTGGTTTGAAGTCGTTCAAAGTTGTTGGTGTGAATGCTCCTCCTGGTTGAAACGCCATTGTGTTCTTATCGATCAATGTGTACTTGGAATTTCAGCGTGTGAAATCGTACTTGTTGTAACCGGTCAATCTGCGATGCGCACAAACAATGAAGAAGTGGATGGAAATCTGAAGCGCATATTTATTGTTTATCAAGTTGGTACCGTGGCCACAAAGCAACTCGACTACCATGTCATTTTTACAGAGCAGCAACTATATTCATTATAGTCATGACCATTGCACCTCTCGTCGGTTACGTTCAACAACTTTTGACTGAAGTTTTTACGTTGAATAACTGTGACCATGTACATTGAGACATTTTCGAATGCTTTTTCTCATGACATGTTTTACTTCCATCTATAATCGTTGTTGTTTTTGCGAGAACAACCACCTTTTAATTTCATTTACGCAAGCAAAGTGAAATTTATGGGATAAACTCATTCGATTCAAAAGAAGGCATTCTTGAGACTATTAATGCACAGTTCCTTGGTCACAAACTTGAACGAGATTAGTCAAGGTAGAAGCCACCACAAACAGTTTCTGAACCTATCCCGCCAAAATCAGCTGCTCAACCTGTTTTCAATAGCAAGCGCAGAACCACAACTGTTATGATATCGTCCAATTTTTCATTAGTTAGATATGATAATCCTGTACTAGTTAGCGACTCCAAAAAGCGCAACTCAGCGAAAGGGATGCGTAATGCTCTCAAGAAACCAAAAGCTCCGGCTGCGAACGGAAACAAAACATTACCACCTGTAGAAAACAAACCACAACTTACACAAACTGAAGATATTCTAAATTCAATACTTCCACCCAGACAATGGGATGACTCGGGTCAATTATGGGTACAATATGTTTCATCAACACCAGCTACGAGATTAGATGTTATCAATCTACAAGAGCAACTCGATCAATTATTAATACAACGAAAAGCCAAAGAGACTGGAATATGCCCAGTAAGAGAAGAATTATACGAGCAATGTTTTGGTATGATTAAAATTTTATTTCTAACATTCAAGATGAGC
>JAESGV010001049.1_pt1 | contig 11868 bp, 12 predicted proteins | sample 9269781 | NCBI WGS metagenome assembly JAESGV01 (sample SAMN15741586, study PRJNA653496) | algae metagenome | isolation source: Tildeniella torsiva UHER 1998/13D and co-occurring heterotrophs from... | place: Slovakia: Slovak Paradise National Park, Hrabusice, Kosice Region | collected 2000-01-01 | reverse complement strand
ATATAGCTAGGTTGAGAAAAGATACCCAAATTCTGCATATGAACAGGGTGAGGAGTGTGATTATTAGATGTTTTATCTGGCGAAGACGTCATTCTACTTTCTTGCGTGCTTCAAGTATCGTAACTTGGTCTTGTTTTCAATGTTACAGACAACCCAAATACAGGCTTACAAATACACTACAGGATCAAAAATCTAAAGCGGGAAAGCAGAGTTGAGTCGAAAAGCCATTTTGCTCGGTTGTTGGTTCTGCTGTGGAAGAGTTCAGTGTATGAAGCTAGCTACACCTTTTTAACTTCTAATTTGCTGCTCAACCAGGTCCTGCTGCAAAACAAACGTCGTGTACCATGTCACAGTACGCTACGCGAGTGGCATTCAATCGCACAGATCCTACTATCGTCATCATAACGAACGGAAACTGTCTAATTGTGTACAACGTTGAAAAGAAAATTGAAAAGAAACGTTTCACATTCCAGGACAACATTGGCGCTATATCTTTGGCAGAACCACTTTTCCGGACGAATATGCTAGCAGTTGTACGATATTCCAGCCCTAAAGTGGTCTCTATTTTCGATGCGAAGAGTGAAGTGTTTTTGCACGACAATGTCGTCTCCAGCACAGCACCAGTCATAAGTCTAAAATTTCACACTGATCATTTAATTGTTGTTCACGATTCCAAAGTTGTCATTCACGATATGAAGAAAAGTGCAAAAACGGTTAGAACAACTACACCAAATCCATTTGGAATATGCGCGATGGCCTCACACAAAGACTACTCTATTATCGCATACCCAGGAGATGAACGAGGATACGTAACCGTTGAAAATCTAGCACAAGAACACCCACCTATGAAAATCAAAGCGCATAATGGTGAACTTACGTGCCTTGCTCTAAGTCATGATGGTTCGTTACTTGCAACTGCTTCAGAAAAGGGAACGTTAATTCGCATATTCAACATCGCAACTGGAGAACAAACTAGAGAATTCAGAAGAGGAACTACTACAGCAAGTATCACAAGTATCGCGTTCAGTAGAGATTGTTCAAAATTAGCGTGTACATCGGACAAAGGCACATTGCATGTTTGGAGCGTGGAAACATCAAATCGAACGTCAAACTTTGCTTTTGTTACAAATTTGATGAACATTAACTATGTTTCTAGCGAATGGAGTTTGTCTTCATACAGTGGGATTGAGGGCAAGGCGGAATGTGCGTTTTCGATAGAAGATTCATCGACTGTGTTTGTACTAACTGCAATGGGCAAATTCATGGAGCTCAAAGTACCTGAACAACAAGGAACTGCTATTCTACTAGACTCACAAAACCTACTTGAAGATTTGAAATAAATGTACATACAACAAATCAAATGGTGCTTCGTGGACAGCAAGTACGTATTCTGAGATACGTTTTCAAGGAGCGAAGTAGATCTGTTCATTTCTGAAATGATATATCTATAGATGAGGTTTTCCTCAAACCTTTGCGGTTTGTAAATTTGCATCTTTATTTTTATCTCACGATGCTTGGTGTTCTGCATACAAACCGTTAAAAACAATGCCAGTACACACGCTAACAGAGGTTGGTAGCAGATCTGCAGCACAGTGTCGCCAATGCTAGTGTATTTGGCTCGTTTGCTCGCAATCAACAAAAAGATGACAGCGATGTAGATTTTCTGGTAGAGTTCTTGCCTGGCACTAAAGTTAATATTATGGATATGGTGCACTTGCAAAGAGATTTGTCGGATGTGTTAGGACGAGATGTAGATTGTTAAAGATATTGAGCACTTCAACGCAACCGCAAGGCCCTCACTTTTTCTTTCTGTTATGGCCTCAAATGTACCTGTCTTTGACTGCCGCTTTTTACATGACCAGCAATCGACAGCAATTGTAGACGAATAAACTGCCATGCTATTTTACGCAGTTTGTTAATAAGTTAGTTAGTTGATGTTGATCATGGAAGCTACTTGACGTGTATTGATCAACTACAAGCAGCGTTGTTGCCTGAAAAATTACAACAATGAAAGTTTGTGCGCTGATTCTGTTCCTGTTGGCAGTGTTTGTCTCTCTAACTTACTGCGACAATATCGAGAAATACAAGCAAATTATTGCGGTAGTATACAAGTACGCAGACGAAGACTATTCGAAAATGTTACCTTTTTTTGACCCAAATGTAGACTGGGTTTCATATGGACCACAAAATTTTACCGACGTTGGATACTACAAGGGGCACGACGGTATTTTAAAATACTTTGAAGATGGCGCTAAGGAATATACTCTGACGAGATTCACAGTTGGTCCAATGATTGGCGAAAACAACATGGTTACAGTTATGGGAGAAGAAGAGGGCAACATGGTATCCACTGGTTTTCCATTTGTTAATCATTGGTTTCATTTATTCGAGTTTAACAACTCTACTCTGTTGATCACGAGGCTCGTGCTCAACTTTAGTAATCGCATATTTCCTACCCCACCTTCAGTATAAAGATGATAATCACTAAAGTTATGTATTGAAATTATGCTGTTTAAAAGAGCAATCCAGTATATTTTCTGTCATTTCGTCTATGGTCCTAGGATTCACGTTGTTTTGTGAATTTAATATAAATTTGAGATCCAGTTTGTTTGTTTCCCGACTTGGTCTTCTTCTTGCGTCATGTTTATGACCGCTCTCGCTTACTGGCCACTGACCACCTTCGTTTATTTCCCAATACCTTCAACGTTAGTAAAAGCGCAAGTTAGATACCTTCGTTTTAGAGTAGACACAGAGATATTCAGTTTCTCTGCTGCCAGTGACGGGGGCAGTATCATTACTCTTATGAGATCACCTATCGGTACGTTTATCTTTTTTCCAGTCGTAGTACTGCCACTTCTTGGCATGCATGTAACCGTGGTAGTTGTAGTCTTACTGACTCTGCTTGTTATTAGATCTGGTTGAACCTCTGGTCTATCTACACGAAACCGAAACATTTGGGATTGTTGTTGTCTGCTCTCTTCTCCACCTGTGAAAACAGGTGTATGAGGCTTAGAAGAAGGTGTCATATGTTTGCTCAGCGTGTTGACCCAAAAGGCGTAACATAGAATGTGCAGATGTGTATCTTTTTTCCCGCGTGCGACATCATGTTTTTGCTAAATTAAAGGTATTGAGCTGTGATGTATGATACGCCATAGTCGCGCCAAGATCATTAAACTTGTTTTGGTTAGATGTGGAAGTTTGTGGCTTTTGAGAAAACCTTAATTTCAAAATCAACGTGTAACGAAAAAGTTTTTCAAGCAGTTAAATACTGAACATGGCCACCCCCTAGGATGAACTGTGTATACACAGAAGAGGGTGACTGGGAAGATTGTGATGTTAGAGTCCTGACATTATGACATGAACTCTTGCTAACCCAGCAATTTACACAAAAAAGAACAGATGGCCGAGGTCCTGTCAGACGACGTTTTGGTATACCTTTTGACGTTCGTAGAGCCTAGGCAGTTGGGTAACGTGTTTGTGGCATCTAAGAGGCTCCACCAACTTGCGTTTGAGTCAATAACAAAAATATACTTGTACCCTTTGAATACAGCACAAGATGTAATTTACACACTCCAGTTACTATCTACTCGTGCCGTGAATCTTAAAATTATTTTTTTAAAGACCTATGGAGATATTTTATCCATTCTGCCACACATACCACTGACTATTCGCGAATTGTGGTTTCGAGGTGACGATAGTATAACAGGTTCCGAGCGAAAATTATCATTTGAACGTTTCACAGAGCTACAAAAACTATCATTCTGTGGATGCTCAAAATTGAGAAAGATACCACTACTACCGGACACGCTGGAAGAACTCGACTTGGAACCACAAGGTTTGGGAGGACCACGCCTACAATCACTCGCAGGATTACCGAAAGCACTCAAAAAACTCTTACTGACAGGACAAGGAGAGTACATCACCGACAAAGAGTTACAAAATCTACCACCAACACTCGAATATTTGGATATTTCTGGATTCTTTAGGAATAATATGAAATACACAATCAAAGGCATAAAACATTTGGAATCTCTCAAATCGCTTCGACACTTGAACATTTCCTCCTGTGAAAAAATTAAAACTCGAGAATTGTTTTCGTCCAAGATTCACATGCCATCGGTACAAATACTCGAGTACAGTAGCCCAAACGATGATGGAAAAGGGTCCGCTAATGTGAAACAATCATTTCCCAATTTGACAAGACTTGTTTTCTCCAACAAGGATAGTTTGCAACAAGACATTGTCAGCACGTTACCAGCATCGTTACAAGTGTTAGATCTCTCCAATACTGATTTCACGGCAGAAGTATTGAAAGAAATGCCCGTTACGGTCAAGTGTATCCTCACAAAGCATTCAGTAACAATGTTGAGACATAAAGTACGAATACCGTTCCCTGATGATCTTAGTACTGTCGACGAACATACTCTATGTGAGTTATGTTGGACATTTGAGATAGATATGAGAAACAAGACAAGAAACGTGCTCATTGCCGAGTTGATCAAGAAGCACGAGGAGTTTAATGAAATGAAAGAAAAAGCGCTCAGAAACGCAAGAGGGTTCTCCAAGGTAGATAGTTTGAAACTACCAGCAGATCGATATAGTTTTAATTCTACACCATCTTCTTCGTCTTTATCACTACGTGGTATTCGAATCAGTGATCGATTCATTGTGTACACTAATAACTATCATACTAGACTTACTTTCAATTTTGATCGTGAGTTCCCTGTTGTAGTGATCGAAATACCAGCTGATGTCATGGCACAAGTAAACAAGGACGTGGAACCTCCGCCAAAGAAGCAACCACGTTTTGAGCTTCAAAGCTTCACAGCTTTCAATTCTGCAAGAAATCAAAGGATAATCATCACTGGTGGACGATTTATTAATGTACAGTCTCAACTCTTACAAGATAGTATTGTTTACATGACTGATGTAAAGTTCCAATGTCAAAGAAGAGATCCAGAAGGTGGATGGCTCACCGGGTGGTATGATTGTGAAGATTTTACAAATGGAGCAATCAACGACGGTGTAGCGCAATTTTCTACAGAATCACTTGTCGATGGGTCAATTTCCTCATTCTTAGCATTTTGTGATGGAGTGCAGGAAGCATTTGATCCATCATACAAGAAATCTAAAAGATCAGCTCAAGGTGATGACATGGAGCACTTTTGATAAACACCTTCTCTTTTTAGTTTGAATTCCCGTTCTGTTGGACAACCTTAAATGACGGCAGAAGATGCAACGTGTGCAAAGTCTACCCCCTTATCACTAAAGTCAATGCTATTAGTTGTGTTTATGGCACTCTACAACTACGCGTTAATGCTAGTCACAGTTTTGGTTGGTTGTTTTGCAACAGCAGTATTCTATATCGGATTATCGATTTATCAATTCGTAAAACAGCCACTACAGCAGTTAAAGATTCTGGTGCACGACCCAGATGAAGACAGAGTCACATGGCCTCGTTTCGAATCAAAACATAAAGGTCAAAAAACAAATCCATATCATGTGATTATATCCGGTTCTGGGTTTTCAGGTTTAGGACTCGCAATTCGTCTCAAACAAGAAGGTTTGGAAGACTATATCGTATTCGAACGCGATTCACAAATAGGAGGCACGTGGCATGCAAACACGTATCCTGGTTGTGCATGTGACATTCCAAGTAGTTTGTACAGTTACAGTTGGGAACCAAATCCGAATTGGTCTCACTTTTATAGTCGACAGAGTGAAATTCGGGAGTACATTCAGCACTGCGCCAAAAAATACAATGTCAAAAGTAAAATACAACTCAACACAACCACAACTGGAGCGTATTGGTTAGATCAAGAACAATTGTGGCGCATAGACACTGCCGACGGATCATACTATTGCAAATATTTCGTAAACGCAAATGGTCCCTTAAGTGACCCTAGAATACCCAATTTCCCAGGAAAAGATACTTTTAAGGGTAAAGTATTCCATTCCGCACAATGGGATCACAATTACGATCTCCATGGTAAAAAAGTTGTAGTCATCGGATCTGGTGCATCAGCCATACAATTCGTTCCAGAAATAGTGGACAAAGTCAAACACATAACAGTGTTCCAAAGAAGTGCACCATGGGTAATTCCAAGAAATGATTTCCGTGTACCAACATGGATGAAAAAACTTTACGCAGCAGTACCTTTTTTACAACTCGTACAACGAGTCTGTTTGTACTGGTTCCGTGAAGGTAACATTTTAATGATGTTGTATCGATGGAAAACGCACGCGCATGCTGGTCCACTTGCCAAAGCGTTCATACATATGAAAGTTCCAAACAACTCTCTACGACGAATTGTTACACCTTCTTATGCTCTTGGTTGCAAACGTGTTCTCATTTCTGATGATTGGTATCCTGCTATTTGTAAACAAAACGCTACCGTGATACCCTGTGGTGTAGAATCGTTTACACAAGATGGTGTTATTGGAACAAACGGGAAACATGTACCTTGTGATGTGATTATACTAGGCACTGGTTATGAAGTACAAAGATTAGATTGCAAATCGGGAATGGATATTCGTGGAAAAGATGGATTGGGTTTGTATGACTACTGGGCCAAGGAAGGTATCATGAAAGCGTACAAGGGAATGACAGTTCCAAATTTTCCAAACATGTTTTTCATGTTGGGTCCAAACACTGGTTTGGGTCATAATTCTATGATCTATATGATCGAGAGTCAATTAAACTATATTGTTAGTGGACTCAAGTTTATGCAACGAGAAAACAAGGTGATGTTCGATCCGAAAATTGGTCCTTATTTACGGTATAACCAAGACCAACAAGAACGATTGAAGAAGAGTGTTTGGAATGCTGGTGGATGTAATAATTGGTATCTTGACAAGAACAAGCATAATAGTACGATATGGGGTAAGGGTTTCACGTTTTTGTATCGTTGGGAAGTATTGCGCTTTGATGATAAAGCATACGTAGTAAAATGAGGCGTAAATTTCAGTTGTGGCTATGCAACCTGTTCATGTACGTTCTTGTGTGAGGGGTTTGTCCAAATGCGTTTATTCGGCGAGCCACATATCATCTATGGCTCATTTTAATGCGTTTGTTCCCAGATTAATAACGTAATCTTGGAGAGCTATTGTAAGATCGCGAGACACTTTGTTCTTGCTGGGTTTGCAGGATACTAGATTGCTAAAAAAGAGCTGGACAACACATCGCGAGTTACCTACACTGAAACGTCAGTAAAACTAGTTCCTTTAGAAGTATACGTCGCCCGGTATATTTCTGGTCAGGACTCCCATAGTCAGGGTTTTTATGCTGATTAGGTAGTGGAAATTAATAGCTGGTAAAGCAAGGCGACAAGAGATTCAAAGACCATAAACTTTTGAAAAAGTGCAGTTGGTATGTTACAGGATCCCATTCCACTTACCCACGCTATGCAAAATAGATTATCGTACGGCGAGCCGTTTTCTAGTGTGCATCATCTTCCCAAAGCGTTAGCAGAATTGAGTCCAACGAGTCCACCAGGCAGCGGCAGGTTGTTTAAGTTTCGGTTAGATAAACAAATCGCTAGCGCTCCTCAATCGGCATCACCAGAAACAACATCCACGACGATTAAAGAATTTTCAAACTGTTTGGTTACCGAGAAGTATGTAGATTACAGCAACAAGAACGCAAAGCGTAGAAAGCGAATGGTAGAAATCCCTGCGCACAAGATCGTTAGCCACCTCATTTTCCCAGCAAGTTTTGCGGCTAAGCGTTTGGGTGTGAGTGTTTCTACGTTGAAAAGAAGGTTAGTAGAGCTAGATTGTGGTTCTGGAAGATGGCCTGTAGGTGAAACGCAACCTTTTCCGAGAGGAATCATCAAAACAAATCGAAAACGTGTAATAATGAAAGATTTGTTAAATGAAACGCAAAACGAAGAAGCTAAACAGTTGACAGACGTAACAGAATCTGTACTAAGGTGTGCTTTCAGACAGCACTTGTTTGATACTTTGTGAATACTATGAACATAATTTTGTCGGGTTTTCCCAGGTCGATAACAATTAACTGCAGCGTGTAAATTAAATGTACAAAGTTTATAAACTTGTTAGGTTCTGATCCATACTCATCAATTTGGAGTCAAAATCTGTTTTCGATTCAGTCTTGGTTTCTTTTGGTGCTTTGTTTTTGAGTAACGACATATCGGCACCGTAATTCTCGGTGCTACCCATCTCGTGCTCAATTCGCACTTCTGGAATGAAATCCTTTTGTATTACGATTGGTGTTCCTGCATAGCTTCTGACAAGCATTGGCTTGCTCATAGATCTCAATACGACTCTCCTCAACATGCTTTTGTTTCTTGTGATTTGAAAACTCGAATCAAAGAACGGATCGCTATTTGTGCTTTTACGCGTGCTATATTTGGTTTGTAACTATTTGTAATACTTTAGCGACATGGGCGATTCGTGAATACTACTTTACAGTGCATCTAAAGATCTTTATAGTTGTTTTCAAAATCTTCCAGCAAGGCATCTAGCAAAGTGAACTTTTTGGTTGGCTCTTTTGGAGAAGCTTCTTCTGTACGTTTCCGCTTTTTCTGATCTGCTTTCTTTGGTTCTTTGGACGGTGATGGTATTTCATACTCTTGATCTTCTGATTCCAAAAAGACAAATGTCTTATTATTCTTTTGTGGACCGATTTGTATCGTATCCGTTACTGCTAGTACAGTGTTTTTGACTATTTTCTTTCCATTGATAGAAACATAGTTTCGCTCACTAACTGGTGTGCATATTACATTATCACCTTTTTTGAAGAATTTTACATGCTCCAAACCAATGTCTTCGTTGTTTTTGATGACCAAATCAGTTCCTGACTTGCTGCCGATTATAAACGGGTTGTTGTTGATTGGAAAGCGACGACTTAACTTATTATTTTTTACAAGTGCCAAGCATCCAAGTGATTGTGGCTCGTCACCCGAGTCTTCGCTATCTGTGCTATTATTATTGAGCGCGCCCAAGTCTTGCGACGGCGATTCTCCCATGTTTGTTTGAAGTTTGTTAAAATGTGCTGGTTGATCGAAATTACAAAACAATAGGGCTGTGTGCGTTGTTGAATAGTTTTCTTCGCTACTTAGCTATATTACTAGTAGATGACTCGACCACCAGCGGGATTCTGTAGATGGACGTGCTTGATAACTTTGCACTGGTTTACAAATCAAATATCTCCGACAATCAAAAACAAGCACAACATGTGCAACCTTCGTGTTCTTCTTCTAATATCTATACTGAAGATCATACTATCAGATGCGATAAAATTCACACCAATAGAGCTTCAAACTCAAGAACCTATTCTAAAAGTTGTCGCCAACGTCCCATTGTATTATATAGTTACTGTACCTGGTAACGCCTCGTACACTGGTCTTTCAGTATCTATTTTGTGCCCATCTGCCTGTACTTCCAATACACAACTAAATATTTCCAAGGACGCCAATATTATAGCCGCAGGGCAGTACACCTGGCAGTACGTCGGTATAACTAGTTTCCCTGGCGTTCTTATCAACCCATTTTCGAATCCACCGTTTGATTCAGGAACGTATTATATCTCTTACACAAGTGACGCAGATTTGGAAAACATACAAATATTAGCACAAGGATACAGTGACGGTACTTGCAAATAATTAATTAACTAATTTATTTGTAGAAGAAGCATGGAAGTTGGGTTCTGACGAAAAAGTAATAGTTAAATCGGTGCACGTTTCAGTCCAAGAAAATCGCGACTTATCTATATTCATACCCATCGCCGTTCCAGTCACAATAGAAGATACACGTAACGATAAAATCGTACAAGACCACTATGAAAAATTATTAACTTCTATTTCCTCAAGTGAAATAGACTCACCGTCATCACCACATAGAGATGAACTCGACGCGTTATTTAAGAGTTACTACTCGGCAACAAAACTATCTGCCAGTGACCACTTACGATATTGTACTGCAAATAGACACGAAATCTATATTGCTCCTGCGACTGAAAAGAGACCCGACAGTAACTATGAAGAAATCAAACACTCGTTCATTGCATTGTCGCGACCGGCAACAGAATCATGCTCGTTATTAGAAAAGAAAGTATTACCATTTGGAGCGATACATGTCGACGAAGCAGAGTTGAAACGTTTGGGCGTACTACCAGATGTTGATTATATCATGTATTTGATGGTATTTAGTCGTGATAGTGAAAAACCATTGCTACTAGCTGGGCCTTATCACAATGTACTAGTGGTAACAAACTCTGGAATGATGTCTGCTGTGAGTAACAAGGTGGCACCTGTGAGCAAAGTTCCAACTACAATACTAGTTGCTGGTTTCTGTTTGGTTGTACTTTCCAGCTTACTAGCTGTAGTGGGTTACGCTATGCATCAAAACTTACAAGAGAAGACAGTAACTGCATAGATAGTTTTGTTCATATCCTTCGGCTTTTGTTGTCAGTACCTCGGATGTGGTACAATAAACACTTTCATAAGTTTTTCTGAGCTAAAAGCGAAAGTTGCCAGCAATTCTGATTGAACCTTTCATGGTATGGCAGTAAACCGCCATAAACGTCGGATATCTTTAATGCTGTGTTAGTGAAGCTCTTTGCCCTGATTGCATTGTGTTGTTATAAAGACCTATAAAAGTGGTAGTTTGGACGGTTCATTAGTCAACCAGATTGGACTGTTCAGCAAAAACGCTAAACATCAATTCGCGAGCTATGAACCTTTCACAATTTATAAGAAATCTACATGCACTCCATCAAGACAGGTCTCCAGTCTATGAACATTTGCTTTATGAACATAAACGAAGATAAGAGCAATGGAGAAACCTCACCTACATCTGACAAGGCCACAAAAGCTACAAAGTTTCACCAAATGACTCGTATTGAAAACACGTGGTTCCGAAAATCGACCGGCATCTCACGTTCTCGCGTTAACAAACAACCAAAGAAGAACAAAATCATAATACCGGTGACGCAATTGATATCGCTAATGACATTGCCACAACCAACTGCAGCTCGAAAACTAGGTGTATCGATAAGTACACTAAAGCGACGATTCTATGAACTATCGTGGGGAAGATGGCCTGTAAGCTCATCTGGTGATGAGGAGAGCCCAACTTCAGACTCTACACCAGAGGAAATCATAGATGAGCCGTCAAAAGTCACAATCGATGCGCTCATTCATAAGACCAATAGCCAAGATACAGTATCACTAGATCCATTGACAGTCACAGTTTTATCATGTGCGTTCAAACAGCAGTTCTTACCAGAAAATAAATACTTCTCGTAATTGTACATAAGTTTGGACTAGCCGTTACTCTTATAATCAGTTACCGTGTCAACTTTCAAAGTTTTAAAAATGCAAAGCAAGGTTCTGTTAGTTTTGGCTGTACTCGCTACTGTTTGTAGTGTACAAGCAACGATCGGTGTAGATCTTTCATTTTATCAAGGTGACGTATCGCAAACTAAATGGTAGGTAAAGTAGTATTCCTAACAATTTTTAAGGAGCTGTCTACACAAGAACGGCTACAGGTTTGCGGTAGTACAGGTGCGTTCATGTGGCGAAACAACTAATTGTAGGTATGGGAAGAATCAGGCAAGCTTAATCCATACGCTGCTGACGACATTAAAAGAGCAAGAGCTGCAGGCTTTGCAAACGTTGATGGTATGCTATTCCTTTTATATTGACATACGATCAGCATATATATTCCCTAGAGTAAGCATGGACGCTGGAGTACAAGTCAGAGATTCAGTTAACTTTTTGAAACAACACGTATGACAATTACAATTCTGACGCATCAATAGAGTGCCCATTTTGGAATGATCTGGTTTGACATTGAAGATCGTAAGGAATGGGGTAGCTGTGATCACAATATCAACTACCTCCA
>JAESGV010001048.1_pt1 | contig 11869 bp, 9 predicted proteins | sample 9269781 | NCBI WGS metagenome assembly JAESGV01 (sample SAMN15741586, study PRJNA653496) | algae metagenome | isolation source: Tildeniella torsiva UHER 1998/13D and co-occurring heterotrophs from... | place: Slovakia: Slovak Paradise National Park, Hrabusice, Kosice Region | collected 2000-01-01 | reverse complement strand
AGTTGCAGACATTGGACAACGTTTGAACTGTTCATATTCTCTTTCAAATGATTTAATAGCATAGTTTTCCATTTTGTGAGTTTGTATGTATCTGCCAGTAATAGCAGTGGCACAATATCAGTAGTGTTGGCGATGGTGATAGTTCCTGTGTACATGGTTTGTAATATCTGTATTATCAGTCGTTCTTCTTCTTCATTAACGGTAAGTGTTTGTGCCGAGCACGTGATGAACAACTCCAGGAAGTAGCTGCTCTGCCCTAGTACGAACTTATGAAGTCTAATAATTCTATCTGTTCCATTTGTTTTCCTTAGAGTTAATTCAAAGTCTGAGAGTAGTGAGTTGTCAAATCGGCTGCAAACATTCTCCTGGAAGTGTATTGTGTCACTCAATGTCGCACCAACACTTTGAACTGTAGAAGTATGGTTTAGCTTGCGTTGTTTTGCCGTTGGTTCGTCATCTGTTGGACGCTCTCTAATAGAAGTCTTGTTGCCCTCTTGCTTCACGGATTGCATTGTTTGTATGTCACGTCAAAAAATAGCCGTTAGAAAGTCAACCCGCACAATTTTATTCGTTCCAAACATACCCAAGAGTATGTGGTGACCATGCTTACTGTGGGAGCTCCAATTATATGGCCACCTTTCTCGATTGTACATTTCAGCAGACCATCAGGCTTTGGGGTTGCGTCTCCATTACGCCATGTGAGTCTCACGCCATCGCGGAATGTAAGAGGATCAAATGTATGCATTCTAAAAGCGGACCAACGGATTTTGTCGCCATGTGAGTAGTGAGTAAGACCAGCATGTGGCAGATAGAGTGGATAAGCTCGGTAGAAGTAGTACGCACTATCGTAATAATCTTCTGTACCAGTAGATAAAAGGGTACTGTGCTCATAAGGAACTCCATATGGCGTGTACGTTCTCCAACAACCTTCCATAAAGCTATCCGAGCCAGTTTCTACAACTAATGTCGTCATGAGAATCAAACCATTGCCTTTTGGAAGATCTACCAAGTTAAAATAGTCCATTGGATTCAACTTGACATCATAGTTGGCTTGTAGAACCATCTTCGCTCCTGTTGGGACCTTTACACCGCCTATTTCTATTGGTACACCAATTGCGCCTCTTACAAGCATGAATGCTCCATGATCGCCAGTGCCATCATAATTTGGATTGAGTGCGAGTGTGGCTCTAATGGAGTTCTTAAATGGAATACGAATGTTGCTGTACCAACTAGTAACGTCGCTATACAAACCTGGGTCGGGTTTTCCTACACCATGACCCATCATATCGTTGCTCCATGGACCTTGATCTTCATCAAATCCAACTCCACAAGCAAGTGCCGGTTGGAAAACGATACTTGGTGTTGTTTCGCCGTCTAAATAGTATCTTACTATTGCGTGGTCAATATAAGTGTGATTTCCACCTGTTATCCAGAAGTGGGTAACAGTACTGTGTGTGCCATCAGGGATTGTGATGTTATGGAAGTATTCCATCACCACTGTCTCTTCTTTCTTCAAAATGATGGAGCTTTTACCACCAGAGAATGTAACTGGTGTCCATGCGAGTGCTGAACAAATTAAACTCAGTGCAATCAAGTAGATCATTGTTTAGATTTTTGCGACTAGTGTACCAAACGATCAATATCAAAATCTAGTTTGGGAAAGATCTTACAAAACGCTCTCCTCCAATTGGAGTTTGGTGTGACAGATCATAGTAGGCATCGCCCTGTTCATTTATAGCTCCAAAATGCAAGCAGTCCTACTGTTAGCGTTGTTTGCTGCAGTGTATTGTCAATCGGTGGTAACAGACTGGAATCGCTTAGTACGCGAGTCCACTACAATTCCCACGTTTCAACTTGTTGAGAATCCTCTCACAAGACCTGAGAGCAAAATCGCGAGTCAAGTGTTTCAAAACATTAAAGATGTGAAAGCTGAAATGGCTCGATTCGCGCTTTGGCACGTATACCCAAAGCTTGCTGTATTTGCACTAAACCCACCCAACTGTTCAGCCAATCCAAAAACATCTTGGAACTTTGATTTGATTGATCCAATGGTGGAAAGGTTTTTTGCTGCACAAGAAGGTCGCAGTTCTATCCTCGATTTTGCAACGCAACCCCATTGGATGTTCCATCAAGACAAACCTGTAGTTATTCCAGATGATCCAAATCAAGTTGATTGGAACTACGCAGGTCAAGGAACACAAATCCTTGATAAAACAGGTAAACAATTGGCAGAATATTTTGCTCGAATTGTTTCATGGTATACACAAGGAGGATTCACAGACGAATGCGGTGTTTTTCACAGCAGTGGTCACAAGTACAACATTAGTGCTTGGGAAGTGTTCAATGAAATAGAGTTTGAACATAATTATAGCATACAGGATTATACTATTCAATACGATGCTATTACTGCTGCGATCCGAAAGGTTTCACCGAAAACAGAATTTGTTGGACTCGCGTTGGGTAATCCTGTTCGCGATGTCAACTATGTTCAATACTTTTTGAACGCATCGAATCATGCTCCAGGTACGCCACTCGATTGGATAAGCTACCACTATTACGCGTTTATTGATACGAAAACGAACGTCTCACAATGGGCCGATCAAATTTTCGGTCAAAGTGCTTTCTATGTCGGCAATATGGAAACTATTGAACAAGCAAGAAGACAATTGTCGCCAAACACGAAGTCCACGGTAAATGAGTTTGGTGTGATTATCAATCAAGCTGGAATGCAACCAGATCCAGAATCGATTCCTGATATCTATTGGAATATATGCGCTGCACAGTACGGAATAACATTTGGTCGTGCTTCTGTAGCTGGCGTACAAGCACTCGGTATGAGCCAAATGGTTGGTTTTCCATCTCAATTCCCATCAGTCTCAATGGTTGATTGGAATACAGGAAAGGGAAACGCAAGATTGTCAACATTAAAGATGATAGTCAAGCACTTAGCACCTAACAATGGTCAAAGAAAGTTGAAGATATTCGCTACTGTCACGACTGATGATGTTTATGGAATTGGGTACCTAGTTACTGAGAAAGACGGCACTGTAGTGAAAAAGAGCCTAATAGTCAACAAGGGCGCTGATTTTGCTACCATCCAAGTAAATACTTTGAATAGCGGTGTTGTAGAGTACACTGACTTGCAGAGAACTGGTCCATACGGTGAGTCAAAGCAAGAAGCAGTAACTGGTTCTGCTATCACACTTGGTGGATACGGAGTTGCTATTGTTGTCTACAAGTAACAATACATTATTATGATTCAAATTTACTATTTGGTTTCAAATAGTTTCTCCAATTCACTTTTTGAACTTCTTTCGGACTGGGTTGTTTTCTTCGTCTTCATCTTGTTCTTCATGTTGTCTCTTTGTTAAAAGAGACGCTTGTTTGATATCTAGCTTGAGTAGTTGTGGAGGACCACTTAAATTTACAGGTTGTGCTCTTGCAAGTTGATCGATAGGTGTGATAGTGATATTACGTCCTTGTGGCAAAGGTGGAGGTAAAACCAATTCATATCTATCAGGTGCAGCAAAATCTTCTACACTGAACTTGTGCTTTTTGACCTTCAAGTTTTGCGATAGAGGTACGATAGTTGTAGGTGGTTGAGACACTGCAGGACGAGGTTGCTTCGAAGACTGAACTTGAACTTTTTCTGCCTTTTTAACGGATACCTTCTTGACTTGTTTCTTGAGTTTTGGTTTCTTAATGATATCTTCTGCTGACAAAAGAGGACGTTCTTCTTTTCTTCCAACAAAATTCTTCACCATTACAGCTTTTGTCTGTTTGAGCTTTTGTTGATACTCGATCACATCTTCACTGGGGTGAAGCGCTTTCCATCTTCTCCAGCATTGATTATCAGTTCTTGACGAAAGTTCTTTTGCAATCTTGGACCAGTTTCCAACACCGTGTGTTGCGATCGCTTGTACAAGTTTTTGATCTTCTTCTGTTGTCCATGGACCTGCGTTTAGTTCAGGATTCAAAACATTACACCAGCGTTCACGACATTGTATATCAGTACGACCTGGAATGTGATGTTGAATTTGTGTCCATGAAATCTTATCTTTGGCGTATGCGTGAACGGCCATAAATAAGAGTTTGTCTTCTTCTACTGTCCAACGTGCTTTTCTAATTTCTGGTGCGATGACCTTCTCGTATCGATGTAAACACTGTTGTGGATGACGACGAACAAGTGATGTTGCAACTGCACTCCAATCCTTTCCATAATATTCTACAGCTTGTTGCAATTTCTTGTCTTCTTCTTTAGACCACTTGTGATTGATCATTCTTGGATTCAAACGTCGTTGGAAGTATGCTAAGAGTGAACTTGGCGTTCTTGCACCTGATCCGGCCTTCTTTGCGACTTCTAACCAATCGTAGTCATAGTGTTTTTGTGCGAGTGTTAGGAGTTGCTTTTCTTGTTCTTTGTCTAGTTTAGAATTGTCAATGTGACTGGATAACTCGTTTCTGTACTTTTTTTCTACTTCGTTTCCTGTAGTACGATTGAATTCTTCGCCAAGTTTATTCCAATCCAATTCGTCTAGTACTTGTTCAAACTGTTTGACAGTGTATGATGATAGTTCGTCCATGCATTCTGTTATTTCACGACCTGAATCTGGAGCGTTGTTCGAATGTTCGCTGAACGTTCTTTCATATACTACATGCTCTGCTTCGCTGCGAACACTTGCTTGTAGCGCTAACAATTCTTTTTTGGTCCACTTTCTTGTTGTAGATTTCGGAACTTGTAATTTGTACTTTTCAACACGTTTTGCGTCTACGTTTGGTTCTGGTCGCGTGTCGTCATCTGCTACGAAAAAATAATCTTGTGCTGGCGTTTTGTCAATTTTGTTGTTTTGTAGGAATGGAGTTGGTGGATTGACTGCCCGATGTTGAATAACAATCGCTCTGAGTTGTTGTTGTTTCGTCATATTGTCTACTAGGCGTTTTCGATCTTTTTTTGCACGTCTCTGAGATATTCCTGCATTTCTCGGTTCTTATTCAATGCGAGGTGCATTGTTACATTCAATTTTGTGTTTTTGTTTTCTTCATATGAATTATCGGAACCTTGCGTCAGAATGTTCTCATTAACCGGTTGTATGTTTACACCTGGAATTGTTTCATTTGTGGGTTCGATGTTTGTGGGTGTTGTGCCGTCACCATCATCTGGTTCTTTCTTCACTCTAAAACTGTTCATGTATTGCGTCACGTGAATACTTGTGGTGCTGTTTTGCAATTCTAAATGTTTTACAATTCTTGAACCTTTGCTTCAAACTCTACTTGAAGACAAATATGGATTATTGTAGCAAGCGATCTTGTTCTAGACTACTAGAATATACAATTTACAGTACATCTTTCAAGCATACTTGTCTTATTGCACGTAGAGTTCGTCTTTACACTTCAACAAAATGCACTTTGATAGAGACATCACATTTCCATCTTGAATATTTCAGGTTCTTAATACAGTTTCGTTCTTCTAGTCTTTTCAGTACTTCTACAAAAGATGGCCTCAACGCTGGGTTCTTACTCCAACACTGTTCCATCAGCGCTATGTATTGTCTCTCAAATCGTGTATATGTCGCTTCTTTGTCATATTTTGGTCGTTTTCCCTGTTTCACTTTGTTTCGTATCTCTTCAAACGTGTTACTATCAAAGTATGGGAGTTTTTCAAAGAACACTTCATACATCATACTTCCAAAACTATAAACATCACACTTTTCAGTGTACACAGAGTTTGATATCATTTCAGGACACATGTAGATAAGAGTACCAATGTTACCAGTTAACTCGTTACGATTAAACGTTGCTTGTTCACTAGTGATCGGCATAAATCTAGATGTTCCAAAATCGCATATTTTTGCAACTGTTTTCGACTCATTCAACTATTTGTTAGACAATACAAATATACTTACTAGTATATTTGCCGTTTTGAGATCTCTATGGCATACTAGAGGATTCATACCATGTAAGTAGATCATGCCACGACATACATCTTTCAACAGTGCTACTTTCTGTTGTAATGTTACACGAGTGTGTAACGTTGCACTAGATTCTCTCTTAGGGTTGATATAGTGAAATAAAGATCCACCAGTCATGAGTTCAGTCACCAAGAATGCAGTGTCATGTCTGAACCCAATTCCTATAAACGAAACAATATTTGGGTGGTGTATTTTCCTATACAGCGTCGCTTCTCTAATAAATTGACTAGACTCTTCTGTTTTCTCAATCTAGACAGTTAGTACTATCATGTATGCATACTTTGATAGCAACAGGTTTTCCTTCTAGTGTACCTGAATAGATCGTACCAAATGCTCCCTCTGATAGCATGGTTGCAAATTCCAACTTTGTAATATCTATTATTCGCTCTGTTTTGGTTTCTGTAGTAGGAACCTCATTGTTAAGCACTCGAACGATACTGTTAACTTCTGCGGCAGTGATACGAATGATATCTGACTTTGTATCGCATTCAGAAGTTCCATCAGTCTCTTTGATCTCTCCGTTCTTGCACCATACGTAGATGTTGTCGTCAATGTTATTTGGAGAGTCTTCTTTGGTTCCTAATTGATCACAACACCATGTGTAAATGCTGTGCGCATCACCTCTTTCAGTAGGACTAAACTTGAGCATTTGTAATACTTTGGCGACGAGACGATTTGAGTAGGCATCTCTTGCTTCTAACTGTTCCTCAAGAGTACAGTGTACATCATATTGAGATTCTATTGTACTCATCTCGTACCCTATATCTACTTGTTGTTTTTCACATAGCATCAGTTCCAAGGCAACAATACCTAGCGACCAGATGTCAGCTTCACTACTGTATGCGTTGCTGACTAGCGTTTCAGGACTGACATAGCCACGTGTTCCACGTTTGTTCGTTCTTTCACTTTGGCACACAGTGTCATAGTCTGCAATGGCCACACTAGTGACTTCATTGTTGAGCATTTTAGTTACTAGTATATTGGCAGGCTAAGAGTGAGTTTTTGCATATTATTGCGTACTTTTATGTCTCCGTGAACAATACCTTGCGAATGTAAATTTGCGAGAGAGAAAGCGATTTGTCTAAGTAGTCGTATTACAGTATTCTCGGGTACTGGTACACACGCTTCTTTTATAAAGTTTTCTAGGTTTCCATGTTCGTAATACTTCATCACTGTGTAAATTCTTTGCTTCGTTTCACTCTTTGGAAAATAATAACAATTCCGTATCTCTGTGAAGTGTTCTAGCGCACTACATCGAATCAAATCGATCCCTTGTAATATTAACCCACACAAAGTATCAGAACTGACACCGTGCTCCAGTGATACTTTTGTTGTTTTAATAGCGACTCGTTCGTTGTCTCTAGTTACGCATAAATATACAACGATGTTACTGTTGCGTATATGTTTGATAATTTCATAGGTTTCCGAGTATTTATCTGTCGTAAAAATAAGATTGTTTCCAACACGAGGGTTGCTCTTCACAGTGTACGTTCCATAATCGAGTCCTAGTTCCTCCCAAGCATTAAGTCTACTAGCGTTACGTATGCTTCTTATACCCATGCGTTTTGTTTGCTTTGTTGTCACCTATCAATAGTTGCTTACAAGTAATCACGCATGTTTGTTTTCAATATCTATGCTTGAAAGAACACTTGTCAGCTGCAGTTTATTCTTAGAAGTTCCATTCTACAACCGTTTCACGCATTAAATTTTTATGGCGGTAGCACGCTGACGCGCTACCCAATAGCAATATAAGTTGGCATGTTTCAGCAAAGCGGCATGTTATGTGGTTTGGAAATGGCTAAAACTTGTAATTTGCGAACTTAGCTAAATTTATTTTTGTTTCGCTTGATTAGGTAAGCAACTCATTTGCAAAAACGCAATCACCAGAAAGACAAATCATGAAGGTTGTAGCCTTCTTGTTAATATCACTTGTAGCATTAGGTCTTGCCGCTGACACAAAAACAATGTTGGCAGCAATGACACCGACTTCAACCAATCCAGGTTGTATTAAATTCGCTCCATACGTGAACAATTTATCTCCCAACTCTGGTCCACTGCCAGACGCTACGTTGATCAATACGTTAATGGACACACTTATGAACCAAACGCTATTTCGATGTATAATTATAGATGACTTGTCTGGTATTTACACAACCATCGTACAAGCCGCAAACACACGTGGAATCAAAGTTTTCGGAACAGTTTTTATAAGTGCAGACTTTAAAGCTAATGGAGACATAGCAGAAGCAGCACGACTCGCAAACACATACCCAAACACAATTATTGGAATATCTTGCGGCAGCGAAGTCGCATATCGTAACAAAGATTTATCAGGAACAGCAACAGTTGTTCAGTCGTGCATACAACAATTAAGAACTGGTGGAGTACAACAACCTATCGGTTACACAGATACTTTTTCATCGTGGTGTAATTTAAACGAGTGGCCATGTAATAATGGTTACTACGCAGTATATAATAATGTCGATTTTGTTGGGTTAACGGGTATGGTGAATAATTATTTTAATAATACTTTTAGAATTTCCTTGGTGGGAAAACATTAACAGTAACGTATTCACATGTGTACGCGCAGAAAATGCTGTCACGCAAACATTTTTAAGATACCAAACGTTGCTCAACTTTTTCGGAAATTCGAAACCTATTGTTCTAGCAGCGTACGGATGGCCATCGAGTAGCGGACCAAATATATTTTCGTTACCAAACGCATACACGAAAGAAAGCTGTGGAATAGCGAACCCAACGAATCAACGATTAGTCGTTCAAGGAACCATTAACATGTGTGCTGAGAAGGGAGTCGCATGTGCACTGTATGATGGATTCTCGCAGCCATGGTTGGCAGCCGGTCAAGCAGAAAGTTTTAACAATTTTTGGGGAGTATGCTCAGGCACACCACCTTACTCATGCAGTAATGCACCAGGAGCTGCAGGTGCACCACTACCAACAGCTGGAGCAACCACATCTACCACTGTAGCCGTTACCGCATTACCTACTACAACTAGCGCAGGAGATACCGTTGTCGCTGCAGTGTTCCCCACTGGAGCAGTAGTTGGTGGAATAGTTGGTGGCGTAGCAGCCATATTGTTAATTGCTATTCTCGTAGTCATACTCATCATTTGCATTCGTGTGAAACGGAAAAAAGATACAGAAGATGCTAGTGAACAAAAGAGAAGATTAATTATGTTAGAGTTGGAAAATCAACAACCAAACTATACTAAAGTAGTTATGCTCGTCAGAGAGTGCGGTATGCAACTTAAGAATCCTACTGGAGTATTCATAGCAGCTACAAACCGAGATTCTATCGATCCTATGGCAGCAGGAGGATTCATGTGTTTACTAGATCTACTCACCATGTACATGTTACTCGACAAAGTGAATACCAAACTAGATGCACGTACAAGAGATCGTATCTTGAAAGCAATCGATATGGTGAACAAATTAGAATCTCCAGGTTCCACAAAACCTGATACAAAGTTCCACTCTGATTGTGCTCTTGGATTCATGAACCTTTTACTCGCACTAGATCAAAATCGAGTTGCTCTACAACACGTGATAGAAACATCAAAATCGAACGTGATTATTCCACAAACGATGAAATCAATCGAACAAGGATGGATTTTCAAGTTGTTACTCGTGAGATTGATTTCACAAGAGGCGAAACGTTCGTTAGAGCAGTTACAGCGACTTATCCATGGAAACGTGATGAGTACTCGTGAATGGCATATCATATACGACCATGTTCTCGTGTTATGCGATGTATCGATGAACATGCCCAAAATTGCAATTATGGCGATGACAGATATGAAGATCATAGGTGACATTACAAACGTAGAAGATACCCAAGCGATCGGAAAAATATTCAACGCTTTGGCATCGTGTAATTGTCTCACACCAGAACAAAACAAATCTGTACGATTACTAGCACTACAAGGCATGCAAGATATCATACAATCACCACGGTGTCATTTACTAGTCAAAAAAGAAGCAGTCATGACACTTGTACTACGAAGACTTTTAGAAAACGAAGATGAAATTATACCAGTTGTCGCATCTGTTTCTGAAAATAGTGATTTGGATTCTTGGAAGTCACAAATTGAAGATAATTGGAATGTTGTAATTTCTCTAGTTGATGACAAGTTTGAAGAGCAACTGATTGCCAAGCAAAAAGTGAATGAAATGAAGCAAGAATTAGATGCTTGGGAGTTCGATATTCAACAAGGAAATGCCATGTTGACAACGTTACAAAACGTTGGCGAGGAAGATGTCAAAACAAAACGACAAAAAGTTGCAATTGAAGATAAAGTGATCAGAAGTCAATCCGAGAAAGAACGACTACAAATCGAACTAGTAAACGCTGAGGCACGATATGATGAACTCACAAGTGAGTTCAAAGCGCTAAAGAGGAATTTTGAAACGATACAACAAAACTATAAAGTGCCACAACTTCAAGTACACAAGTTGACAGGAAGAACAAACACAGATAGTAATCTACGGTCTCTAAACGAAAGAAGAAATTCGTTAGATGCCATGTCTTCTGAGAGATTGTGGACAGCTGTAGAGGAAACTTATTATGATGATGTGCCAATGTCGTTAAAGTGTCCGCTCACAAAAGCAACATTTATCGATCCAGTAATCGTCGTTTCAAACGGAACAACGTATGAACGATCAGCTATAGAAGCATGGTTTGCTAGCCACGATGATGATCCTCTTACCCATGAACCTGTATCAAATAAGACACTAGTAACAAATAACGCCATGAAAAAAATGGTAAACGAATTCAATTTGGCTCACTATGAGCAAGTGAACATTGTATAAAGTGTAGATAAAAGATAAATATTTATGATTTGATATTTGTTGCTAGTACATCGTCGAAATCGGCATCATTGTCGAAAACGCTACCAGTCCATTTGGGTTGATTTTCAGCTTTTCGGAACGCGTAGTACTGTCGTTTGATATCTCCCAACTCTTTCATTAATCGTTCTTGTTCATTTTCTTGTTCTTTAGTATACAATATCGTAGCGTTCAAATCTTCACTTAATTTGTTATATTCTTTTGTCTTTTGTTTCAAAGTACTCGAGAAAGCATTTAATTGTTCAGCTACTTCAGGTCCTGGTTGTCTAATCAACACTTCTTTTAGTTCCAAATATAGTTTTTCTTTTTGTTGAATTAACATATCCATAGACATCACTTCTTCTGTCATCTCTATCAGTTTCTTTTGCAACACTTGGATTTTCTCGATCATTTTGAACGAATGTGGATCAGAACCTTCTAATTTCCTCCATCGGTGAACATTCATCGGATTTTCCAGCTCATCTTGCAGTGACCGTATTTTCATGTTTTCTTGCAATAGTTCTCGTTTCAGTCGATGTACTTGAGTTGCTAGTTCATCCATACTACTTGTCTCCTCGATCAACTCAACTTTCTTTTTATGCAATTGCGAAATATGTCGCTGAAGCGTTTCAATTTCTGTAGATTTTTCCATGAACTGAGATTGACCTTTCTTTAATGCACTTTGTTGACTTTTTATCTTTTCGTACAAGTGTGCGAGTTCATCGTTTCTTTTTATCAAAGACGCTCCCAAAATGTCACGGTCGTTCATTACCGATTCATACTCTTTCTGCTGTCGTTTCCGTTCCATATCTGCATCTTTTATGATTTGATTGAGTTTGTATATCTCTTCCTCGTGTTGTCTATTAATGCTTTCTTGTTCTTTTATTTCTTTTTCCAGCGTGTTGATTTGTTTTTTAATTTTTTCTATCGTATTTTTAACTTTTTCTTGTTTTGCGCTTTGATCAAGAAGCTCATCTTGTCGTTTTTCAATTTCCGCACGTAGTTTTTTGATTTGTGTATCCATAATCTTTTTACTCCTATTCATTGCTTCGATT
>JAESGV010001047.1_pt1 | contig 11879 bp, 9 predicted proteins | sample 9269781 | NCBI WGS metagenome assembly JAESGV01 (sample SAMN15741586, study PRJNA653496) | algae metagenome | isolation source: Tildeniella torsiva UHER 1998/13D and co-occurring heterotrophs from... | place: Slovakia: Slovak Paradise National Park, Hrabusice, Kosice Region | collected 2000-01-01 | reverse complement strand
CAAGAATTGCAAAAACTTGCAACAGTGTTAGATTCACAAAAAGAGTTTGCAATTGATTTGGAACAACACTCGTATCACTCGTTCCAAGGATTCGTTTGCTTGATGCAAATATCAACACTGACACAAGATTATCTTGTTGATACATTGCAACTACGCAAAGAGTTACACATATTGAACTCTTCATTCACAAACGACAAAATAGTGAAAATTATGCACGGTGCAGATTGTGATATTCTTTGGCTACAACGTGACTTTGGAATCTATATCGTGAACATGTTCGATACAGGTCAAGCAAGTCGTGTACTAGGAATGCCAGGATTCTCATTGAGTTACTTGCTCAAACAATACTGCTCTATAGATGTTGACAAAAAGTATCAATTGGCAGATTGGAGAGTTAGACCACTTCCTAGTGAACTTGTCAAATACGCGCGTCAAGATACTCACTATTTGATACACATTTATTTCCGTATGAGACAAGAGTTGTACGATCGTGGAGGTGGACTTGAAAAAGAACACGATGTTTTGCAACGATCAATGGAGATTTGTTTGCGCCGCTACGAAAAGGAACTTTTCACAGAAGCAAGTTTCTACGCCATTGTTCGTAGCGCACCAGGTCTAGATAACGCACAACAAACAATCGTTCGTGCACTGTACAAGTGGCGTGATGCCGTAGCTCGTGCAGAAGACGAAAGTGTCAAGTATGTCATGCCTCACCATATGATTCTGCAAATTGCTGAAAGTAGACCCAAACACATACAAGAGTTGATTCAACTATGTACTCCTGTACCTAAACTCGTTAGAAGAGACGCACAAACGATTTTAAAAATTATACAAGATGCAGCCAATCAAAGAATTGACGATGAGTTGTTAATGAAACCACCCAAAGCACAAGAGTATATTCCACCAAGTCCATCAGGTCCACCAACTACTGCACTAAGTCAAAGTCCTGTACTCAACACAGATCAACTCTATCAAACGGCTGGATGGATGAACCAACCAGCGATCATTTCAAAACTAAACTTTTCTGATGATGAACTATCGAGTTCTAGTGACGATGAAGATGATCACATGATGGACACTACACCACAACGTAATTCTCGAATTTCACTATCGGCGAAATCATCGGCAAGTTTGTTCCCTATTGCTAGCGCTAATGATATCATGGACATGGATGATGAAAGAAAGACCAAAGTGAGTCAAATATGGGAATCATTCTCCCAACCACAACCACAAGTCGTGCAACAAAAAGCACAACCACCACCACAAGTAAACGGAGGTGTTATTCCACAAGCCGAGTTCAAAACACCTAAACACGTCATTGCTAGAGAACAAGTTCGTGCAACACCACCAGAAGAACGCGTTCCAAATTCATTGAATGAAATTTACAAACTAAGTTGCCAGAACCGTAAGCGTAACAAGCAAAAGAAAAAGTTGAAGCAAGACTCAGTCACCGATCCATCACCAGCGTATAGTCCAGACTCTGTAAATAAATACCAAGAAGAAGAGGTTGATGACGAAGAATTCCTAACAGAAAGAGAAAATAATGGACAAAATGCGGGAGAGTTTATGAGAAATATTGGATGGCTTGATCAAAATGAGCAAATAGAAGAAAATCCAGTTGAAGAGCAACAACCACCGCAACCAGAGTATGTAGACCCGTACTTTACCATTCAACAACCTGCTAATGGACCTCCAAGAAGAGGTGGATACAAACAGTTTAAAATGCCTGCCAAAAGATGAGTGCGTGTTGCAGAAACCTCATTGAATCTTTGAAGGCTTGATTGTACACAATAAAATATTTAATTACCAATATTCCAACTTAATTCTTTTAGTTTTCTGGTTTAGCTCTCGTTCCTAGCTGCCTAGGAATTCGGAAGAGCGGAATTACAACAATTCCGAATTCGTTCCTTGACAACTTTAAAAATAGAAAAACGAAGTTCAAGTCAAAAAAATAACGCAAACAATCGCAACTCATCACTATGTTCAATCTATTCGGCCCACAACCATCAATGTACTATCCAAGACAACAGTACATTAGACAACCATACAGAAATTATAACCCTTGGGACGATGATGAAGATGAAGATACATACATGGCTCCTAGCTATGGTTTATCTCGTAGATCTCCACCTCGTGTTCAAAAACGTCCACAATCTAGCATTAGAGTCGTCCCTCATGATGATGAGCAAATGACTTCTCGCTCACGCAACCAACAAATGAAAAAACCAGTAGAACAAGTTCATCCTTTCTTTGGTAGACAACATCGCGCACAACAATACGACTCTGAATCAGATGAAGAACAAAACATTCACCCACTATTTAGTGCTCCACAACGACAACAACAGTTGCGTATTCCACCACAGTACCAACAACGTCAAGTACAATCAGAATCTGATTCCGAATCAGAAGAGGAAGAAATGCATCCATTGTTCAGCAGCCCTCAAAAACAAGCACAACGCTCACCACAAAGATCACCACCAAAACAACAACTACGTATACCACCACAATTCCAAAAGATGATACAAAAAGAATACGATAGAGAACAAATTCCAGTTGTACAAAAAAAGGCTAGCCCAAGAAATGCACAACGATCTCCATCTCCAAAACAAGTTGAACAAGAGTCACAAGAAAATGTTCTTGAACCTGCTGAAGAAAAACCAAGCACTCCTCAACAAGTCGAATCAGCCCCTCAAGAACAACCAGTAGAGCAACAACCACCAACTGAACCAAGCGAAGAAGATAAACTATCAGAAGAAGAGAGAGAACTTAGAAATAGTCTCCAAAAGATTTCAACCATCTCTGAAAAAGTTGACGATTTGGAGAAAAATGTTGTAGCGCTACGTCAACAATGCGATACACGGCCAAAACCAGTGGAAGACGAGAAATACTGGTGGGATATCCGGAAAGCTGAAGAAATGTTAACGCAGCAATTGTTAGCACTCGACAGCGTTACAGGTGGAGACGAGGTAAGAAAAGTTCGCAAGGAGCAAGTACTTCGTGTCCAAACATTGCTAAATGATGTTGATCAAATACGAAAAGCTTCAGAACCACAAAAATCAGAATAAATTAACTGTAAATATACTCCATGTGTTGAAACTTCCATTTCATTTCTTCGATACTCAAGAAAAAAATCGCCCATAAGAAATAATAATCACTTTGTACATTTACGACGAAACAGCCAGACAACCTGAATTCTACCGTTAAAAACTATAGAGCGCAGGCTGAAGTGCTGTTGCACAAAGGTTTTGGTGACAGTTAAAGTTTCGCTTTAGTTACAATGGGTCTGCCTGCCCAATGTGTAATTTAATGACGTTAACATGCACATACAAGATCGCGCAACACAATATGTAGATTCAGAAATCGCAAATCATCACCATTTTGACACATGATTGGTGACAGCGTTATTTTTCCATTGGCCAGCCTCGTGTTCGCCTTACTGATTCAATCAGGCTGTTGGACAGACAACAAACATAGAATTTTTGTAGAAACCATGTTAAAGACACTCGCAGTTGTTGCCATAACCTTAGCTGTTGTATATGCCGGTGGTGAAGGTGGAGGAGGATCCTCTGCTCGCCGCGTTGAATCCTTGGCCCGCTCAACAAACGCACGTTACAGCGCTCCAATTCAATACCCATGCCGCTTCGACTGCATGCAAATTGTTAACAAGAACAGTGGCTTACCATTGTTCGCTTCGTGCCAAAACTCTGTAATCAAGTACAATGGTGACTTTTTCGGTCAACAAGCCCAACCAGGCTTCGCCATCAACTACCAATGTCTTACCCCAACAACATATGCACAATATTTCACTTCACGTAACAAACTCGCTACCGTGATTGATATCTGCCAAAACACTGCACACAAATGCCGCAAGTTGTTGAACCAACAATACGTCACTGCCCCAGGAAACTCAAATAGCTTCCCTGGATTGCCCGCTTTGGACACACTCGCTCTCCGCACTACTTCATTGTACTACCAATGGTACTCTCAATTCGAATCCATCCGTACCATCAACAACGTTGTAAGATGCCCAGCAAGCTACAAAGCAGCCTCTGCCGGTCGCAATGGAAGAAACAGATGCAACTGCGATTTGGTCAACTTCCCAGAATTGTTCAGCGCAAGCAGCCCCAAGATGCCAACCAGCGTCTCTGACAGCTACAGAAACAAGAACCAAATTCCAAACCCAGTCAACCCAGCATCTTCCTATGTTGACGGTTTCTTCGGAAACTACACTGACATTAACCCATTCCCATCAGTTGACGGTGACCGTGCTACCTTGTTGTTACAAGCCCGTTTGGTCCTCCCAACCATCTCTCGCCCAGTTCATTTGGGATGCATCGACGACGATGTCGACATCACTGAAGAGTGCGATTAAATGAGAAAGGGTTCCCCACGCTAGAGTTGTATTTTGCCAAAAAATTTTATAATTATATCAATTCTGCGCTCAATTGTTGTTTTGCTTTTTTTAACAGTTTCGTATTAACAAATGTTTACTTTTTATACAGTCATGTTTGCCTTTTCTAAGATTCTGGATTTTGCTTCCATGCTTGCCCAATACAACTTGAATGCCTTTGTATCTTCCAATCTTGAGAATGTATCTGAAATGTTTTCTACAATACCCTTGTTCAAAGAGATCAACGCATCTAATTGTCTTTGTTCTTCAGAACGATCATCAGCGTTCTTTCTTTTACGTGGTGTCTCCATACCCTTTCCTATTGCACGCAAAAACTCTTGCCGAACAGTATTTTGAATGTTAATTTCCATTTCTGCATCACTATCCAAGAAGAGTTCGTAAATCAACTCTAGTTCATGTCTTCTTTCATTCTCGTTCAATGAAGGTAGTTGTTGGATCAGCTTTTTGACATGAGTCCATGCAATCAAGTTTTCCGAAGACAACTCAACCTTGCAATAGTCACTAAGCAAGTTGTAACCATCTGGAACATCTTCAATGACCTTGTACAAACGTTGTTCTCCTGTAAGACCAGCTGAACTTTCAGTATCAACATTTTTAGCTTTTCTACTCTGTGAGATGGTGTCTATGAGTGTGTAGACTACAATAAGTCCACCAAAAGCAAACAACCAAACAATCCATTTGAAGAATACAACAATAAAGAATCCAATGGCCCATCCAACAGGATTTGCAATAATTCCAAGTGTTGAGCTCGCACTATTGACAACTGTAGTTGTGACATAGGCGAGTATACCGACTAAAAGTACAACAATTTCTAATCTGAATCGGAGCGGGTCTTGTCCGATGAAATACTTGTGCCATTGACACCTTCTGAACACCATATGTCCATTCAAAACGAAAAAGTCAAAAGCAAAGAACCCGACAATGACAACCATGAGAGCAATACCGAGTACTGCCTCGATGATAATGACTGACAAATTCCAACTACTGTATGATATAACACTAGCATCACGTAGAATTGTTAATACTGTCATCGGACCAGCAGCAAGGATGGTGTAGATGATACAAAAGGCGGCATACATTTTTCGTGATGTGAAACGCTTGTATGCTGCGATATACGTGACCTTTTTCGATTGCGAAATGTTTTTGTACATTCTAAAACGTGTTAACGCAACAAATAGTGAACAAACCCTCTCATAACGTAGTATCTTACAGTTTGTATCGTGAATGCAGAGAATGATAACTAAAAATTAGTAACAGAGATGGAGAACTTACGAAGAGTAGGTATTCTAGGAAGTAGTAGTCACCATATTGATAAATTGAGTTGCCGTGGTCTAGTTTTCTGGCAAGTGACAGTGAGTAGACGACAAGGTCGTTAACTAACTTGAGAATGAGGTATATAGTGCCAAACCATGGAGCCAAAAACCTAGAGTATAATGGTTGTCGCTTTTTGATTGTGAACACAATCAACCCTATGAGGACAAGTATTGCAAGTGGTAGGAAAAATCCAACATGCGCAATACGGAACGCTCCATTAAGGTTTGTGAAAATTGGTGGATAGGAGAGTGTGCCGTTACTTGTAGTGTTTTGGCTTGCCTGTAGCGCCACCATCACGCGATGCAGGTCCTGTAACATTGTTGTTTGGCTTTTTGAATTTCGTCAACATCAAAGCCACATGACACGTCCATCATCCACCTCTCGAAAAGCAAAACTGATTCCAGCTTTAGCTAATTTTCTATGAAAGGTCTACATGATGTGCTTGATCTGGAAACCGTAAAATGTATTGTGAGAGTTCGCACTTACGAGTAGAAAACACAAACTATGTCTGTTTATTTTTTTGAGTCCTGTAGAATTCTTTGATGGCTGAGCTAGCAAAGTGCTTTAACCAAACAGCTCTGGCGACAGTAAAGATGATTGCTGTCAATAGCTCGACCACTGAAACACCTACTGATGCGAGTAAGAACATGTACCGCATCTCATCTTCGTACACTTCAACTGGTTGGACATAGTTTTGATACACTGTTGTGATGCATAGTCCAGAGATCAATAACCAGTACGTGCTCGCAAAGCCCTTTGATATCAGGTTAACTGAGTCGTCGTACTCATAGATGTGAATCAAAAAGTACGTCCACAGTAGAACTGGTGGCAAGAAATGAACCATGTGGTAATCCCATGCGTAGGTAATAAATCCGTAGAATACATATCCAAAGTTCGCCATAACCATTGTGGCATGCACAGGCCACATAAGGTATGTCATAGCAAATCGACGAATACGACGGTAATGGGGAACAATTGTGACTGCGCCAAAGAGGGCTTGCACAACAAACGCCCAATAGCAAAGATAGGGCGCTCCTGACCTACGAGTAATTGCAGGTATTGACACGAGCATTACCATTGTCCACACAACATGCAGTAGATTAAATGCTCTTCTTAGAGCTGATTTAGGAACTAGCGAATCTGGCAGTGGTTCTCTGCTTGGTGGTAGTATTTTGCGGAAGAGTTTTAATGATAGTGGTCTGAATATTGCAATGAAGAGCAGCAAAGCTAGTGTCCACAAAACAAACATTCGGTTTGCGTGCTCTGCATCCAGGACAGTAAAACTATCTACAACGTACTGAAGCACACCACTCTTACTTGCGACATCTTCATGTTTGGTTCTGCTACGTGTCATCTTTCAATTTACAACCGTTTGGCAAACCGAAAATTCAAAAAACTATCCGTTAAATGTCATCGTGGGGAGATATACTAGCAGACATCGATGAGGTCCAACAAAGACTCGCAGCGTTAACACCTATTCATAAGCCATGTGCTTCACCTGCGAATACTGACCAAACGTCGAATACGAATGAATCACTGGAATGTGAGATATGCCACACAGAAAGAGACCCTTTATATCAAACTTCACGCAAATGCTTCTATTGCTGTAGAGGCGTATGCCATATGTGCCAGATCGAGTGCCAAAAATGTATAGAAACAGTAGTGTGCGTAACGTGTAGGTATAGATGTCCAATAGGTTTTTGTGGAAGTTTTATGGTATGTCACAAACATCACATAGACAGTCACTGTGATGCTTGTAACGCCACATGCTCGAATGACAACTCATTCTCGTGCAGTAATTGCAAGTTGGAACTGTGCGAAAGCTGTTGCGTAGGAAACCATGAGTTTGCTCTGTGTTGGAGCTGTTGCGCTAGGCATGATAACACCAGACGAAAATTAGTCTTCGTTTGAGTGGTGTCGTTCGTCACTTCAATTTACATAGGCATATAAAAATCAAAATTTAATTCGTAGCTACGATGTATCTGAACTGTACAGGAGGTTATTTACAAGTTAGTGACTTCCAAATCTTTTGAGTGGATACAACTCTTCGTTTACATTTACCTCCATTAAGTGGTTTTCCTCGTACATTTCGTATAAATTGTCTACCAAATCACATTCTCGAATACTGTGACCACACCTACTGTTCAATAGATACTCTTGGTTGAAAATGTGGTCATCTTGATTCTGTAATGACTCTTCCATGATGCAAGAAGAGTCCCTACTGTTACCTTTGCTCATATTGTGGAATGTTGTTGAGTTTGCTACCTGTACATTTCAGCAAGCCGCTTGTCCCAACGTATTTCACAATTTTACGTATGCTAAAATAGGAAAGTGCGAAATTCGAAACGACTAGTGACTACAGTAGCTCACTTCAATTAGTAAAAGTGATTCATTTTCTATTTTCTTGAAGCACGTTTAGTGGCCTATTTTTACTAAAACAGCTGGTTGATTGAAAAACAAGCACAACAAATTGTGACAGCAACTACATCAAGACACATGACACTTGACTCCAACAACACCTCCATGGAAGACGATCCAAATATCGTTCAAGAAGGCACGTCCATTCCAAACGAAGAACCTACCCTCGGCGACTCTGAAGATGTCGAAATGAATGATACCAGACCACAAAAGATATTTTTGGTTCGTTGGGCCAATCGTGACTTTACTATTGCAACTTCTACTAGTGAACAAGAGCTCTACAAACAACTCGAAGATGTTCTCGATGTACGATCGGCTTTCATTGCCGAGTACACTGGACCACTCTTCTTGGACTTTACTCGTGAATCCAAACTCTATCACCATCGCGGAGAAGAACTTCAAGTCACATCATCACGAAAGATTTACGCAGAGTTCCTTCCCTATTTCGAGCTTGGACAGCACACCGATATCAAAATCCTCGTCAATAATGACGTTATCGGCGCACATCGTTTAGTACTCGAACAATTCGAGTTCTTCAAGAAGAATATTGCCTGGAAAACGTGCAAGATTGACAACATGTTTGACACTGAAACTGTTCGTCGTGTCGTTCGTTACTTGTACTCTGGAGATATTCAAGTGCCCGTCGTAGGATACCAACATCGTAACCAAGTCGATCCAATTATCGAATCGGCGCTCAAGGATTTATTATGGGCTTCATGTGACTTTAGACTTCCACACTTGTGCGAAATTCTAGAAGTTCGTCTTTGGGCAGTACAAAACTATTGGTATCCTTTACCATCACAAAGCTCAATCGATGACACTAGAAAGAATACCCAATGGGTCGTGGATATGGCAAACATGGCTCATTCATTCCACGCAAAACGTTTACGAGACAACTTGTTATTTCTTTTGATGAAAAACATTTCCATCGAATCCGCAGAAGAGCACTACTTGAACAAGAAATTAATTCGCAAAATGCAAAACTGGACTCCATTGGAGGACTATGCGTTTAATGACAACAATAAGGTAGAAGACATGGTGTTTTCTCCAGTACCTTACAAGATCTCTGCAGCTTCTTACGATTCAGAGGATGGACGTAAGATGTGGAGACTCATTGGTGACATGGCGTTTCCTCGTTCTACGCAAGCATACAAACAGTTGGTTAAAGGTCCCAGAATCTCTCATGATGAAAAGATGAGACTCATGCGTACTTCTGTTTGTGCTGAAGATATCGAGTTTGCAAATAATTATAAATAATGAGTTACATTTTCTTACTTTGTTCTTTTCGTACACTTCTTGTAATCCAGCAAACAATTCGAAGTTCTTCACACAACGCACATGTCCTCTGAACTCCAGAAGTTACGCAACAGATATCAGCGAAATATTAAAGCAAAGATGAGCGAAAATTGTTCGAGTGTGCTTGAAGTGATAACAAATCCTACTCAACAGTGCACTGCATAGTTAATGTGAGGACAAAAGAATAGACAGAACTCAGTCACTATAATTACAAAACATACCAACAAATACAACTACTCGTTCTTCGCTTATTCGAGCTGTCAATGACACCGAGACAAATCGCTAACTATATGGTCTCGATCTCGTCAAATGAGATTCATAGATTGTTGTCAAATGATGTATGTTAAACAATTTATTACGTTAGTTCTGATACAGCGCTTGTAAGTTTTCTTCGCTTCTGCTTTATTTGCTTTGTGGCGTGAATGAGTTGCACCTTCAACTCGTGGAACTTTTTCTTCAGAGTTGGACTTACTACAAACGTGTCATCTACTACTGTGTACACATACAAATCATTATTACTACCATATTTAATCTTGTCATGGAAAATTGTTACCAATATCAAAAACGTTTGACTGAAATCGTTTCCCATATCTTGCAATTGTAGCTTTCCATGTTCAGTTGCGCAGAGTATATTATTATCAAGTTCATACTTACCGTGGCTAATCTCTATTCTTTGACAGGTAGGAAACATAGAGGTCATCCAGTTTTGAAAACTCTTGTTATACTTGGAGGTTGCCAATAGTTCAAACATGTAGTAGACATTCTCGATGGGTGAAAATATAGATCGAATAATGTTCCTTCGTTTGATGGGTGGCGTTGTTTTGAGCTTTTTTTCCAGCATGGGAAAATGCGCGAATCTAATAATTTGTGCTTGTTGGTCTGTATTGTGATGAGGCGTGAAGTTTATTCGGTCGGCGCCGAGAGTAATACTAAAACGATAGGTAAGTTTGTTCGATAGTGTTGCTTCAAGAATAATCTCTTGCACAACGCTAATATATGTACGAAAAACGCTACATAATTGTATTCTGAGTGCTTTTTCCATTTCCTCGAGAAGTAGAAATGCTGGTACCCAAGATCCAGGAGTTGTGGAGGTATCGAAGCAGCTATTGTATGCCAATCCGAAAATGTTAACCGCCATTGGACACTTGTTATTGATAACATGACTAACTGGCGCGAAAGTCCAAGGCGCGAATAGGTTCTTTCATCTTCAAGTTTGTTGGTAATCTTTGTGCTTCGCATGCGAAACTTCTGTTTGTACCAAAGATATCGAGCAATAATAAATAAATACGTTTACTTTTTCTTGCTTTGTTTCTTCTTCTTTTCGTACATTGCATCAATCTTTGTACGAATGTCATCGGGTAGTTTCTTGTATGCTTCAGTGAGATGCAAGTCTTCATACACTGATAAAATGTACTTCATACAGTTTCTCTTGAGGTTACCATCGTTGTAGACTTCTGCGATATCAATAACAGCGAATACGTTATCATTATTCAAGTATCGTGAAGCCATACCACGGCAAAAGTTGCTAACTTCTGGGAGACCGAATTGTTGAGCGTAGACTAGTGAACCTACGCAGTTGGAAGGTGTAACGACAATGTTGTCGGTGTAAATAAATCGTAGTAGCGCCAACATGACATCTTTGGAGTATTCACCAAGTTCAATGATATCAGAGTATGATTCTTGCATACCCGACATGAACATTGACTTGAAAAGTGGTGATCTACACAAGATGAAACGATGGGCGTATACAAACTCTTGATTGTCACCATCACCTCCAAGTGCCAATGTTACATCAGAGTTTGTATCATTGTTAACGAGTGTGTAGAGATCGTTTTGTAGTGTTGTTAGAATCTCATCGGTAGTATCCAAGAACATGCGTTGTGTTGGACTGCAAATTCTACTAATGTGCTCGTGGTGATGAGGAGCCCATTTCTCACTGTATTGCAGCAATGCGTTGATATTTGCAATTCCATCGAGAATGATTTGACCATTGTACAAATAGTTCAAAAAGGCTTCAAAAGTGGCGGCATTACAGTCAACAATGTCAACTGTAATGATCATACGTTCAAATTCTGTAGTTGAAATTTGAGTAGAGTTGGCAACGAGTTCACTCAAAAGTGGGCAACGAGCTTGAATGATAGCACGATGAGCACGGAATTCGACAATGGTGTCAATTTCCTTTTCGAGTTCTTCTCTAACGCGGAAAATGACATCACACATGAATCCTTGATCCTTCTTCTCTTTCAAATAGTCTACGAGTAGTAACCCTTGACCTGGATCGGCAATGTTCTTCAATGTGATAATTTCTGCAGGAATTTTCGCATCGTTTCCGTATCCACCAATACGATACATGTTGTTATCAATGACAACACATTGATGGTTACAAACAGCACGTTGAACAGATGCAGCGCTTGATTCAACCAAACCCATAACCTTGATA
>JAESGV010001046.1_pt1 | contig 11881 bp, 7 predicted proteins | sample 9269781 | NCBI WGS metagenome assembly JAESGV01 (sample SAMN15741586, study PRJNA653496) | algae metagenome | isolation source: Tildeniella torsiva UHER 1998/13D and co-occurring heterotrophs from... | place: Slovakia: Slovak Paradise National Park, Hrabusice, Kosice Region | collected 2000-01-01 | reverse complement strand
ACAATTGTCCACAATAAGCTAAGCAAAAGGCAAAAAAAAAAGAAGGCTGCTAGGAGAATCGAACTCCTGACTTCCATCTTACTAGGATGGCACTCTGCCGACTGAGTTAAGCAGCCGTTGATATTATTGTTTTAAAGTAAATGTCTTGATAGTGTTATTGGGATGAAACTAATTCAAATTGTAACTGATATTTATGTTTAACATATTGTTTTTAAAACTATCAAATGCATTTGACAGTCTATTTTGCTTAAATCCCTTCTTAATAACATTATTTAATACATAGAATATAAAATGCTTATAAAATAAAGTACTTCATATATATACTTAATAGTTGCTTAAGCTTTTACATTTTGATATACATTTAATTCTTTTACTTAAACTGGTATATACTTGCCCTTTTTATTAGGATTAAGATTAGTTACTATTTTATGAATATTAATATAAAAAATGATAAATGACAGCAATTTAACACCTTTAATGCTTGCTTTTAACATAACTTAAACTAACTTTTTTATGTTTATTTATTGCTATTTTTATAATAGCTGCCCCTTTTTCTGCAATAGTCATTTATTTAATCATATCAATATAAACTTTAATTTGGTCAATATTCTAAATATTAAAAATAAAAATATTATATTTAATTTAATTTTAATATACTTTATGTACATATTTAATAATTTTTATCTATTTAGTCTTATCAAACAATTTGTAAATAGCTTTTTATTTTCTCAATAAATAATTATTTAAAAATAAATAAACCACCATTTATTAACTTTGAAGCTTTGATTTTTTAAGTGATAAATAACACAAAATCGTAAATATTTAAAAAATACTTGTAATTATTTATATTTTCTCTTTAAAAAGTTGGTATAAATTTTGTTTTTAATATTTGAAGTTAATAAATATTTTCAACCTTCACAATTATATTTCTTTAATATTAATTTTTTAAAATGTTATTTTAGTTTTAATACTTTTTTTCTTTATTTAAGTTCTTTTTAATATTTTTTTATGTATTGCTTTTCCTCCTCTTAATATAATTAATATAATAATTTAATTTTTCATTTGAAATTATTAAAGCTATTTTAATTTTTATTTAAGTTAATTTACTTATTATTATTATTATATTTAGCATTTTTTACTTATTTTTAAAGTATTTTGTACTTTTTAGATTTTAACTTAATTTTTCTAAATTTTTTTAATATAATTTATAATAAAGCAAGTTTTTCTAGAAAATTTATTTTTTTAGCTAAATTACCTTTTTTATTAATAAAACCTTTTATAATAATTTAAGGCTTTGAATAATGCCATTATTAAAGTTTATATGTTATTTAAAGTATGCAATTATATTATTTTATATAATATAATATATTTGAATATCTTTTTAAAAGATAAATGTTTAAAGAAACTTTATTTTAAATAACTTGCACTATCATAGTTATAACATAATATCTATAATTTAATTTGTTATTATTTTAACTACTTTGACTTTTTAACTTTTTTATATTAAATAAAATCAAAGTAGGATTTAATAGTATTAAAAACAGGAACACTTTTAATAATAAGTACTTTTTATAACTTTTAGCATATTTGTATTTTTGCAAGTCAATAAATTAAAAACTAATCATATAATCTTTGTTGCAGCATTAAAAAATATAAGAGTTTGTAGTTAAAAGATTTATGTATGTGGTTGTTTTCAAACGATCTGAACTTTCAATTGTTGCCAGCAAATATCAACGGCCGCTTAACTCAGTCGGCAGAGTGCCATCCTAGTAAGATGGAAGTCAGGAGTTCGATTCTCCTAGCAGCCTTCTTTTTTAATTCTTTTAACAATTAAAACAAAAGTAATAGTTATTTGCTTAATATGTATTAACATAAAAGTGTTTTATATATTTTATTAATTTAATAAAAATCTTTAAATTATAATACTTAAAATTATATAAAAAAATTTAAATAAATAGCTTTTTAGTTACAAGTAATTAAAACAAAGAATTAATATTAAATATTTAAAAATAAAACAAAATTTCTTATTTTCTAAAATTACAGATTTCTATTTAAAAATAATTTAATATAACATACACAAATATATTAATTTTATATATAGTTTTTTAAAATAATAAAAATTAAAGTTTTAAAAAATCTTAAAAATAATTTTAAAATAAAACTTCTTTTAAATATAAAGAATAAAATTTTTAAAATTTTAATATTAAAAAGTATTAAAAATTGTTTTTAAAATATAATTTATAAAATATAAAAATAAGACTTAAATTAACTAATTTATATTATATACTGTTTATTTTTTATTATGAATTTTATTATAGTTGCTGTAAGTTAATTAGTTAAGTTTTAATAAGTGTATCTTCTTTATATTCTTCTTTATTATCTATTTTTAACTTTTTCACTTTTTATTTAAATACTTTTAACATTTTATTGGTTAAAATAAAAATTAGAGCTAGTTACTTATTAATATTTTTCTTCTCTTTCTGAATTTTAAAATACTTAATATAAATACTAACTTTTTTGCATTCAAAAGTAAGATAAAGCTTTTCAAATATACTTTGTTAAGTTATTATATATATGTGTTACAACTTGAATTAACAAACTTATTAAAAATATCTAAAAAATAAAATAAAAGTTGTTATTAACTTATAAAATTCTGTTTTTTTAATATATTTTCTATATTTTTAATTATTTCTCTTCTTTTTATTTGCTTTAATAATTTCTTTTATTTGGTTTTTATTATAACTTTTTGGTAATATTTTACAAAATTTACATATAAAATGTTAATTATAATATTACTTACATCTAATAAGAAATTATAACTAAAAATATCAGTTGATATACTAATAATTGAAATATAAAAAAATATTTACATTTGTTTATAATTTTAAATATTATATAAAAAACAACTTAATTGTATAACAAAAGTTTTAATTTTTATAAAGGTGCAAATAACTGTGAATATATACAAATTACTTTGTTAAAAAGCTTTATTATTAAAAAAATATATAACTTTTGTAAATTATATAATTATATATTTAAGTTTTTAATATATAATATAATATTTAGAAATTTTAGAATTCATTTAAAAAATAGATTTTGTTTGCCACTTGCAAAATCATTTTGAATATATTATAAAGAAAAACAAAATATTAAATAAAGATAAACATTTTATTATTTTTTAATGTTTTTATTTGATTTTATGTTTTGCATAAGTAAACCTTTAGTAATGTCAAATTCATTGTCATATTCCTTATTATCTTTTTTTTTTATTATATGAGCACATTTTTTTAATCTACTTCTTTTCTGCTTTGAAGTTTTAATATATATATGCTTGCATTTTTATAGTTTTTGCTTGAAACTTGGTGACTTTCAAGTTTTTTTAATAGCTTTTTGATGTTTTTAGCTCTTTAACTAGCTTTTTATTTAACTTGCCTTTTCTTTTATCAAATGATAATAAAAGGTTTATGATAGTTTAAAGCCTTGTACAATACCTTAATTTAAGTTTGTGTATCATTTAAAATAGGCAATTATGTCCTTTTTAATGTAATGTAGCATATTTAAATACCTTTTTAAGAGATAAATACTTTGCAAAAAATATATATAAATAGCATTCTGCTTACAATCATACGAGCTATTAAAAAGAAACCTTTTTTACTTTTAAATAACTTTAAATATTGTTTAACATATGCATATAAATCATAACTGCTAATGAAGAATCATTAATCATTAAATAAAGAAATAAAATTTTATATTTAATATGACATCTGCTAATAATATTATAAAAGCATTCAACAAATTGCTATTAACGAACTTATTACTTTTCAATTTACTAAAATCAAAACAAAAGACTTTATGAGCTCTAACTTGAATGTATTTGTTGTTATTCAGATATTTTAACAAAAGCATTTCATTTTTATTATATAGGTTGGCTTCTTTCCTTTTTAATAAGATTTAATGTTTTTTTTATTAATTTTAAGTTTTAAATCATATTTTATAGTAAGTAACACATTGATTTCAGACTTTGTAATAAATATATCTGCACTAACATCTTTTAATTAAATGTTAGCATTTAAATAATTCTTATTTCAAATATTTTTTATACTTTCTTTTTAAGTTGTTTGTATAAGTTACAATTAGATAAAACATCTTGAAATACTTTGGTTTGACTATCATACAAATTGAATGATATTATCTCACACCAGCACAATGCAGAAAACTGAGTGTAAATCATGAAAATGCTTTAAACTTGCTTTACAATAGAGTACAATATTTCATAAACAAGTTTAATATATTATTTTATGTCATTTTGACAGCACCTTTTATATTTGCCACTTTTAAGCTATGATATCTTTTTTTAAAGCATTTAAACTCATTTACATACGCTTTTTTTAATACAATTATACATTAAAGCTTAATTATTTTTGTGACAAAGATTTTTGTATTTGCTAAATAAATAAAGTTGCCTCGCTTTTCATCATTTAACTTTTTATTTCTAAGTTAACAAGCAAGATTGATAAATTTAGTGCCGCAAATATCCTTTTTGCTAAGAGCTTCTACTATGTCATTTACATTAAGCTTTTTGGATTCAATAAGATGCATATAATAGACCTTGTTAATGAACTTTTTAATAAGCAAATGCATATTAACAAGTGCAATGTTAGTGATAAAACCTTTCTTGCTTGGTGAATAAGCGATTTGTTTCTTCAAACGCTATGATTTATAATATCTTTATCATCAAATAATTAAAACGACCAACTATTCCAGAATACGTTTGCCAACATCAACGGCCGCTTAACTCAGTCGGCAGAGTGCCATCCTAGTAAGATGGAAGTCAGGAGTTCGATTCTCCTAGCAGCCTTCTTTTTTTTTTGCCTTTTGCTTAGCTTATTGTGGACAATTGTACCACAATGGAATGTGCAGCAATTTTATTGCCGTAGCTCTACAACACAACCACTCAGCAGAAAATCCTATAAACTGTAGTTACAAAGCAAACAATCTAATCTATCAATTCTTTTTCACTAATATGTTGATTTTATTTCAGTTTAGTTTATAACATCAAGGTTTCTCAAACGTTATAATTTAAAAAGATCTGCTCGCAGAGAAATAATTGAACTAGCGCCCTTCGGTAGACAGTTCCAAGCCGATACTGTGGATCAGCCAGTATACAGTACCGGTTGCTCGTTTAGGTTTTTAAGATTATCCTATTTACAGTGCGATACAGAAGCAAGTATTTTGGTTGCCAACTAGTTTTGAGAAAAATGAGGATAGTCCTGTTGGTGTACTTGCTTCTAGTAGCTATTCTCGTATTGGCTAGCGATTCTCAAAAGGTTGTTTCGGTGGAAGCACAGCGAGCTGACAACACCCAAAGTGAGCAAATTGGCAGATCGCTATTGGCTAGTGGAAAACTATTACGTGGAGAAACTGATGCCGAGCTAGATGACGAATTGGCAGACGACTACGTTGACGAAACAGATCTTGACGATGAAGATGATGAAAATTATGAAGATGAGGATGACGAGCTAAGCGACGGAGAAGATGGTGTAGTAGTACAGGTCACTCCCGTATCACAGCAGTCCGGATCTCCTTCGACAGAAGAACTCATTCAAAGAGCATTAAGAGTGGAACGTGAGGCATTCGAGAAAATCGTAGCTAAATTGGGAACTAGGCAAGAAAAAGCGATTGACCGACTTGAAAAGAAACAAGAAGTCGTTGAACAAAAGCAAGAGGTCGTCGAGAAGAAACAAGAAGTTGCTGCAAAGAAACAAGAACAAGCTGCTGTCAAATTGGCTCTCAAAGTCGACAAAGTGAAGAAACAAGTAAAGAAGACTGAAAAGAAGTCAAAAGCTCGCAGAGCGAAGAGAGCCGAGAAGAGAGCTGAGCGAAAGAAGAAAGACAAGAAAGAAAAGAATGCATTGAAGAAAGCTCTGAAGAAGGCAACCAAAGCAGTGAAGGCAGCTAAATTGGAAGTCAAATTGTCGCTTAAAGCGAAGAAGAAAGCTGAGAAAAAAGCAGCGAAGAAGAGTTCATCAAGAAAGTCGAGGAAGAGCGATAAGAAACCAAAGAAGTCGAGAAAGTCAAAGCGACAAGATAGAAGAAAGAAGAGAAAGGAGAAGAGGGCATCGAAGAAAGCTAAACGCAGAGAAAAGAGAAAAGAAAAGAAGCAAAAGAGAAAAGCAAAGAAAGAGAAGAGACGCAAACAGCGCAAGGAGAAACGGGACCAGAGAAAGAAAGAAAAAGCAAAGAAGCGAAAAGAGAAACAAAAGAAGACGAAAGCCAAGGTCAAGAAAGCTGAGAAAGCTCTAAAGAAGGCAAAAGCAGCTCTGAAGAAAGCGAAACTTAACGTGAAACTGTCAGTGAAGGCAAATATCAAAGCTAAGAAAGATGCCAAGCATCCCAAGTCGTCTCGATCTGAGAAGAAGAGCAAGTCTAGCAAATCGTCTGACAAGAAATCAAAGTCTAAATCATCAGAGAAGAAGCCAAAATCGTCAAAGGCTAGCGTGAAGGTCTCAGTTAAGAGCAAGTCGAAAAATTCAGACAAAAAATCTAGTAAGTCATCTGACAAGAAATCTGGTTCTGGCAAGAAAGCTAGTGTGAAAGTATCTGTCAAAGCAAACGGACAGAAGCCTCTCAAGGGTCTCAACAAGCTACTTAAAGAACTCAAGTCTGCAGTTCCCAAGAAACAACCAGAGAAGAAATCTAAGGGCGGTCTTGCAGGCCTGCTAAAGAAACTTGTCGGCGGATCTCAAGTCAAAGCTAGCGTAAAAGTAACAAAAAAGAAAAAATAAATGGTACATCATTCTCTAACTTTGCACGTTCTAGTTGAAAGACGTTTGAAGTTTGCCAAATTAAAAAAAATGCACACAACACTAAAACTCGTTCTCGCAGTCGCGATTCTATCCGCTGTGTTCGCACAACAAGAACAAACCGATGCGCTTATTAAACAACTCATTACTACGTACGGAGAGAAACCAGTAAATGATTTATTCGGATCTTGCGTGACAAATCGTAACTGTTCAGCATGTACATCGAACAGTGGTTGCGTATGGGTGTCCGGATCTACAATTGTTGGACTTTATGTTCGAAGAGTCGCAGACAAGACAAATATAATTGCAACCCAAGATACAAACTTTTGTTGGCAAGGAAATGGCGCTGGCGTATCATTAAATAACGTACCAGCACAAACATTAGCAAAAGAAGATACAGTTGTGAGCGTCACTGCTGGATTCAACGATGTTAGTTGGGCACAATGTGGACTCAAACAAGGAGGTGTTTTAGCCGTTGCCATCATCGTACCCATCGCTGTGATAGTTATCATTGCATGTTTATCAATTTGTGTATGCATTTGCTGCTACAGATTGCGTCGCAAATGGTCCAAAGAAGATCGTGAAAAGATGGTACCTAGAGAAGAAAAGAAAAAGAATTGGTTAGGACGTAGAAAGTAAATGAACTCAAATGTAACAATATCTTGTATTCACAACCTTTAATTGTTCGATCTATCTTGCTATTCTTTGTAGCTCTTGAGCATCGGCCGCACCCATTTAAATCATATCCAAATAAAGTAGACTATTTATGATCAACAAAATTTGTTATACGCAAAAGACCACGAGGGTAGTTTAATTATACATGATGAATTTAGGCCAAGATGCATCCCTTTTTCTTTGGCTTAGTGGTAGTAGCGGCAGCCTTTGGCTTGAGGACGGCTTCAATGCATGCGTTGAAGACATCTTTCAAACCCTTTTGTGTCTTGGCGGAGCACTCTACATACGCTACTGCGCCGATTTCCTTCATTAATTGTCTACCTTGGTCTGAAGTTACTGGTTGAAGATCTTTTTCTTGGAGTCTCTTGACCATTTCTGGGTCTTCACGCATATCCAACTTTGTACCAACCAAAACAATTGGGACTTCTGGGCAGTGATGGCGGAGCTCAGGAACCCACTTGGACTTTACATTTTCCAAAGAGTTAGGGTTGACGACAGACAAGCATGCCAAGAAAACATTAGTATCTGGGTAGCTCAATGGGCGAAGTCTATCATAATCTTCTTGACCACTAAAAAGTTAATAAATGTTTTTAAGAAACGTACGCTGTATCCCACAAACCAAGAGAGATTGTTTGGTTTTCCCACATAACGTTTGCGTTGTAGTTATCGAAAACAGTTGGTACATAGTCCTCAGGGAAGGTGTTTGAGGCATATGAGATTAACATGCAAGTCTTACCGACTGCTCCGTCTCCGACTACGACAATCTTAATTGATGTATCCATGGCTGGGGTCTGTCTTTGTTGTTACGTTTTGTGAAGTGTGATTTGTACGGGCAAATAATTTGAAAAATCAGTTGGCTGTCAACTATCAACCTGTCACCAATCGGCTCATTACCGAACTTCGCTAGAGAGAACAGTTACCAATATGTACTTGTTGAATGGTTTACTTATGATTCAATGGTCACCATGTTATATGAATTATTAGCTTGACGATCTATTTACTAATATTTAAATAGCTAAGCTGTAAATGATCGCATTTGGTTGATTTTAGACAACCCACACGACATGCAAACATTGGTGTGTCTTGTGGTGACATGTGCACTTTTTGCATCAGTCGCATCACTAGAATTTTCACTATCACTAGATAATTTCGCTCAATCTCCGTTTAAGCTGTGTTACGGCGTCATGTTTGATGCTGGCAGTAGCGGCACACGTGTTTATGTATACAAGTGGAAATGCAGGGAGCAGCAAAGTACACCACAAGTCGTAGTCACTGAAGATATACCAAATATGAGTGTTAGACCTGGTATCTCATCGTTTGCTAATAATCCAGAAAATGTTGGTAAATCCTTAGACCCACTACTCGCTTTTGCTCTAAAAATTGTACCCACAAACCAACAATCAGCAACTCCAGTATTTTTACGAGCTACAGCAGGAATGAGATTATTAACAATTGAGCAACAAGGCGCTATTTTGGATAATATTAGATGGACTTTCCGTGAAAGTGTATTTCGATTCGATGATGATGCTTGGGCACGTGTCGTAACGGGTACTGAAGAGGGAGCATTTGGCTGGGTTGCAGCAAACTATTTGTACAACAAAATTCGTAGTGATGTTTTTCCATTGGACACTAATGCCGTTCTTGATTGCGGTGGTGCATCCGTTCAAGTCACATTTGTACCTCCAACTTTGCCAAAAGAAAACAAATTGACTATCAGCTTCCCTGATATCAACAAATACACTGTCTACACCTATAGTTACTTGGGATTTGGCCAAGATCAAGCACGTGAAGGTGTTCTTCGTGCTGCTGTACGGCAAGCCAATGCAAGTACAATTTATTCTCCTTGTTTTAATGCTGGGTATAATTCGACAAAAGTTGCAGCATTTGATCCCAATTTGCGTATAATAGGAACAGGTGACTATGGAGAATGTAGGAAACAAATCAAAGCAACCATGAATATCACTGATGGTTGTACAGATTGCTCTATTGGTGGGAATTACCAACCAAAAATTCCAGATAATGTCGTGTTGAGTGCTATGAACTCATTTGTATTTATTAGCGACTTTTTCAAGTTGGGCGATTCATATTCGATCAACATTTTGAATGCATCAAGTACACCATTTTGCGCGGCAACATGGGGAGAGATACAACAAAGATATCCAGTTGACGACTTTTTATCGGGTCGTTGTTTTAGTGCATCACTAATGTCCGAGTTAGCGACGAGCGCATTTGGAATCGATTCTAACAGAAGAATAAGTGCCAAGAATAAGATTGGAAATGTGACTGTCGCTTGGACATTAGGTTGTATGTTGTATGACATGTCAATTATTCCTTGTCGGATAGGTACAGAGGATTGTGTTTTAGAATCACCCGCATTGAAGATTATTGCAATCGTACTGCCGGTATGCGCTTCGGTCGCTATACTGTTCATACTATGTGTTGGAGCCGTTCTATTGCTTCGAAATAAGTTACTCAGAAAACACCCAAATCCAGATGTTTATACAGCTATGTAATTGTTATAAATTATTCTTTATATGCTTTATGAATATCGAGTATTTCTCCATTCTCAGCGCCTCGGCCAGGTCCAAAATCACCTCCAGTGGCAGTTGATTGAGTGAGTCCTGTATTATCACGATGTGCGCCGAGGTCTTCAGCAAATTTGCCTGTATTATGATCTTGCTTGTTCATTATTGATGTTTTTTGTTTGAGTTATTTTTGCGTAAACGACAATTATTTTTAAAGTTGTAAGCAGAGCTGGAAATGTATCTTGTACAGCTCATTTTAAGCGGTGCTTTTGCTACTCTTGTGAGGAGCTCCTGCAGCTAGCATGTCATTGTGATGATGCACGAAACCAGCAAATTTACAACACAGTAAATGTTACGCACACTTTCCACAAGAGGTTTGAGAAGATACTCTACTCACACACCGATAAAACTAAATTTTTTCAACGTCAGCGAACATGAAGTAAAAGACAACATAATCGAAAGCACAAATACAAAAAAGCCTACACCACTAGTCGTATTACATGGTTTATTCGGCAATGCACAAACGTTTAGAAATATTTTAATGAAAGAAGGTGGTATTTTAAATAGAGGAAGGCACGCATACGTTTTAGATGCACGTAATCACGGACTATCTCCACACGTAGAAACAATGACCTATAACGACATGACACACGATCTGATAAACTTTGTGATGCACCACAACCTCGAAAAATGTATAATAATGGGCCATAGTATGGGTGGAAAGTCGTTATTAAATCTATTACTACACCATTCAGAGTTTGCGCAACAACACGTAGAAAAAGCAGTTATTGTAGATATGGCACCAATGTCTTACATGAATCACCCGCGGTGGGAGGTAAGACAAATGCTTCAAGGACTACTCGCTGTAAAGCTAGATCAAGTGAAAATACGAAAAGATGCGGATGACATGATGAAAGAGTTTATTCGTGATACCAAAGTACGTGGATTCTTACTGACCAATCTGATACGACAAGATGGAAAATGGAAATGGCGTTTCAACCTGGATGCGATAAACAATCATTTGAGTCACGTTGGAGGATTCCCAGAAATTACAGCAACACAGCAAGTGCAAGAGAACACATTGTTTGTTCGAGGAGCGTCTAGTTTCTATGTAGGTGAACGACCAGCTTTAGATTTGATAGAAAAACATTTTAATAATTATCAAGTACGAACGGTGTCAAATGCAGGTCATTGGGTTCACGTTGATAACACGAGTGAATTCGAACGAATCGTGCAAGATTTTATCGATCATTAAATGTACAGTTATGACGTTTCCGTTGGGCATTCGTATCGAATTCGCATTCTCGAAAGAGCTTTTGTTGGTTCACCAGTGTTGAATCCTGTAGTTGCCACGTGATAGAGTTGTCGTACTTTGAACGAGTCCAACGAAGGCCACATTTGTTCAACTTGTTTCCACTCGAATGTCATTTCTTCTTGGGAGATTTTGAATAGCATCACGGCGACAATGGTTTTGGGATCTTCTTTTAAATATCTTCTCAAGTAGAAACTGTTCGTGATGATACTTTTTTGTTCACTTTCTTCTAGGTTTAGATGGGCAGCTGCTTCTTGAACAAATGCTTGAAGATTGCTCTCAAAGAGATCTGTAGGTAGGATTGGTGTATCTGGCGAGCGTGGAGAAACGTATAGGTCCGCAAACGCCTCTTGTAGTTCTTCCATTTTCGAATTGGTGTATAACAGTTCACTCGTTCTGAGATCCAAGAATGCTTTCTCAACTTCAAGTTGGACTGATAGTCGCGTGACTTGTTCCTCTGTTTTTTGCTTGTCGTCTTGCAATTGTTGAATTTGATTCTTTTGTTTGTTGATTATTCCAAGCAATTTTTCTTTTTCAGAGTTCCATAGCTTTTCTTTTTCCACCCA
>JAESGV010001045.1_pt1 | contig 11885 bp, 7 predicted proteins | sample 9269781 | NCBI WGS metagenome assembly JAESGV01 (sample SAMN15741586, study PRJNA653496) | algae metagenome | isolation source: Tildeniella torsiva UHER 1998/13D and co-occurring heterotrophs from... | place: Slovakia: Slovak Paradise National Park, Hrabusice, Kosice Region | collected 2000-01-01 | reverse complement strand
ATAGACCTGTTGTGATAGGAGAGACAACGTTCGAGATACGTGAAGAGAGTTTAGAAGATTTATTATTGTACGATTCTAATCAGTGCTAATAATTGTAGAATAGGATTAACGCGAGAACTACTCGCAGAGAGGAGCTCACCACAAAGAGATTTGAATACAATTGTATCATTACCATGTAGAAAAGAAAAAGCGAAAGTACCAGCATCAAAGCCAGTACATCATATGCAAAAGTTTAAAGTGCGATTTGAAGACAATGTTTATAATGTCAGTTCTAATTCATTCACAGCAATGGAGCCAGCTAGATATTCCATTGTAGATGCAAATGAATACGAAGAATTTACCAATGGGCTACACGCTACACAGGTGCACAGAGAGGAGCGTGAAACAGGAGTTAAATTCAGGAAGCACTATTGGTAGTATGAAGCCGGATATGTAAATAAAAAATCGAAACGACACTATTCTTTTTTAAGAGCTTACAGAATCATTGTACTTCTTACGAATTCGCGCAAGTGCACCTACTAGTCATCTAAGCTTAGTTTGTACAGTATAAATGAAATGAGGCTATTTAGTATACGCACGCAGTCTCAGAATGCCACACTTTCTTGCACATCGAATTTGTTTTGTGTACATCACAAACTGATGAAATCGGAAGAACTACGCGAGACGGATCTATAGCAAATTCTAAAAAGAACTAAAAAGAAATAAGCAGGAGACGGACCGAGTTAATTTACCAGAGTTTTAATTCATCAACAAAATATGCGTTACGACACTAATCTTGGAAGCAATCTTTCAATGTGAGCTTTTTTCGCACGACTATGAAACTCTACTTGCAATCCATCTGACGTAGTGCTCCATAACATACCATCCTTCACCATATTTTCAATTTGATTATCCGAAAATTCTTTCTTCAAAATCGATATGCATTCTCCATACCGAATCGTTCCTCCATTTTTCAACATTGTCCGACATACTGTCTTCACAGCACTAGAAACATCAACTAGTTGATTAATTTCTCTAAATTGAATATTCAAGTAGTGATCAATTCTTTTCACTAATTCAGGAGTTCCTATTCCCGGATGCACCGTGAGAATTCGTTTCACTTCATGCATGTATAACACAATTCCACCAATGTAAGTTTCTACAAGCGCAGGATCAGGACATTCAATATTTCTAAGATACTTTTCAGTAGTTTCTTTCGTTGCTTCTTTCACTGTACTAACATGAATGCTTCTTGCGTCCTTTAACAAATCATCAGCGACACTTTCACCACAGAGAAACACAAACCGTACATGAACATTCTCATCACAGAATCTTTTTCCAATCTCTCGTAATTCTTTGACATCTTCGGCTTCTGGACTGTCGCATCCATCTACTATAAATAGAGCATTCTTTTTGCACCCTTTTTCCACTCGGTAAGCACTGTATCGTCGCAGAGCAACTTCGATCTTTTGATGTAACGATTTGAGAGACTCTTCGTTGGCTGATGATAGTAAACTAGGTGGTAAAAGATGCATAGCAACACCGTACAATCCAGCACTCGCTACATCAACTAGAATAAAATCTGTCTCCTCTGCATTGGTTTCTTGTTCTTTTTGTATTATTTCGTTCAAACTGGTTCGAATTGAAGTGCTTTTTCCTATCCCTTTTTCACCAACAAAGAGAATCATGCAGTTTGATGTGCCTGATACGACTTCTTTTAGTAACACTACCATGGTGTCAACCATTTCACTGTTGCGAAAAAAGTGTGGTGGTGTAGGAAAAGTTTTGTTCTTTTTCATTTTTTCGTGTATTGTCAAATGCAGATCTTTATCGTCTAGTTCACGTTGTACTGTTGCTGCGTCAATATTATACATTTTTGTAGCGATTACAGTTCCGACGACTGCGAATATGCCACCTACTATTGCATTCCGAGTTGAAACACGATCGTGTTTGTCTTCACGCTCTTCCCGTTCCTCTTTTGTCTCTTCATCTTTCGCAGACGTTTTCGCGTATGTGCGATGCAAGCTGTACCTGAAGAGAGATTTACTGTGGTGTAATTTACGTACGACATTGCGTGCTTTCATGGTTGATTAATATTTTTAGAATCATAGCTACAAACTCGCTTTAAGTACCATAAGAAAGTAAAAGAATTGTTGCATTCTTGATCAAGCTATTCTTCAATACTTGTACGATAAATAAGGTCCATGATTTCATTTTGTCTATTGATTTCAATTATGTGCCTGCATCCACTACTGCTCTTGTCAATGTTTCTAAGAAAAGGGATCAAAGTTTAACTATTGACATATTGCCTCTCGATCTGAATCGATACCCAAATCTGGCAGATGACGTCAACAGCAAAATGCAATACAGGCTCAATCATAATCTTAGCAAAGCAAATCATGGTATCACGAGCCCTAACCAACAGTATCAGAAGCTCATCCTCTAGCGACAACACTTCGTCGTCCTCCAAGTCAGCGTTAATCTCTATCAGAAACTTTAAGCTTCATGTACAAGATTTGTTAATTATTGCTCTAGGCATTCTAATCGTTATTGCAGTAGCAGTAGTTGCTGTTGTAGTGTTTTTCGCAGTCCAGCCTATGGATGCACAACGAGCAAATACTGCATTGAAAGCTGCCCATACCGACGCACTTCAACAAATAAGCGATGCTCTACAGAAAACGTACAAGTCTCTACACCTATTAGCGACTGTTGTGCAATCAAATCCCAGCATGGACTACGTAACAAATTTTCTACCTGTGATGGATGCAGGAATTCCACCATACGTCAACCTAATGATGTATAACGATAGAGTACTAAGTGGGAACAAGGATGCATACATCGCATCAAAGCGTAGCCAAGGTGGACTGTACACAAATTTTACAATCCTCACAAAACAAGGCGATGACGCAGTAGAGTACTATCCAGTCTCGCTATCGAACGTTCCGCGTGCTATGGAATTTCAAGTCCATGCAGGATTTGATCGATTGGGTGAAATCGCGTTCCTAGGAAGTGATATTTATGAACCGGCCAGCAAGAACGCATTCGCATACTTGGAGAACGAAAAAAAGGCATCAATTTCAGATAGTTTTTTCTCAGAGACAACAGTCGACAGCAACAACAAAACTGTGTACAAGAATTCAAGTATTTTAATTATGCTACCTGTTGTTGACACAACTTCTGGTGCACTGAGAGGCTCGTTTTCTGCGCACTACAGTATGGACCAATTGATAGCGGATGTTGTACAAGACAACACGTTTAATTTTCTCGTTACCATGTACGACTCAAACAACACTGCACTCAATGGAGGACTAATATACAACTCGTACTCACTGTCAGATAACGCAGATGTAGTCAAGGCTCAAAAGCGAGAAATGTTCACAGTACAAGGAGACATCACATTTTTAACACGAGTCTACACACTCAAGTTCACATCAACTGCATCGTACGTCATTTCAAAACAAGGAGCATCTCGATGGATTGGAGTAATCATTGGCGCAGTCGTACTAGTTTGTGGAGAGTTACTCTGCTTATCATTGTTCATCTTTTTCCGCCTACGCAAGTCAATTCGCGATCGATTGAGGAAGAAACGTGCATTGCATGCGTTGAAAGATTCCCATGAAAGAACCAAATTACTACTAAGTCGTTTAGCCAAACAAGAAGCAAAATCTAGAGCAACAGTAGACGCCATACCTGATTTTGTAATTATTCTGAATTGGACTGGAAGAATTGTACATACAAACAGAACGTTTGACAAGTTATTTGGATATTCACACAAGCAACTTGAAGAAGGTCTACATATCACTGCTGTGATGCCATCGTTCACGGCTAACATTTTTGCAGAACCCAAGTATAGTAGCGATGAAGGAGATGTTTACATTCGCGCGATTGCTAGTTCAAATACGAGTCAAGATATGGATGTCAAGTGTATTGTGAAGAATTTGTACAAGACTGGTATGGAAAAGACAGGAGCTGTTAGCCCACTGAGTAGCGTTGGTACGCCGCTTACTCTGACTCCATCGACACCTATTTTAGGGACTACGTTCGATGAAGTCGATGAAGAAGATGAGGCGTTTGCTGTGATAGGAAGAGTGGTGCAACAAGATGCTGTAGAGTCTTTCGACTTGCGAAAGAAACTTCTGTAAAACTAAAGTGAAACTTCATTTGTAAAATTAACGTTCGCGAAAACTATGACAACAGACCAAGTCGTTTGTACATGCATCAACACTATCAATAAGAACGATAGTGACGATGTTTTAAATCTTCGAAACTTACTTCGCAACTCGATGAGTGGTGTCTACCTCACGCAACAAGTACAATGGTTAGACCACACGAATTGCGGAATAGAAATTTCATCAGACCATAAAACTCTTTCGAAAAATAGTGTTTCTTCAGAGGCATGGGATAAAATAGCGCGAAGTCATATTCCACTAACTAAAGGTTTAAATATTCTTGAGTTTAAAATTAATGCGAGACCACCAACGTTTATGCCAGCGATGGTAGTTGGTGTACATCCAACTAATGACTGCAAAGCAGGATTTTGCGAACCAGGGTTACATGTAAGCTCTGTTGGTGTCGCATTCCACGTGGTCGCTTCTGGTAATACTACGCATGGACATAATACTGGCTTCGACACTTCTTGGATGATGGGACAGAGAGTAAGAGTTGAGGTAGATTTCATACAAGATAAAATTCGATTTTACGCTGACGATATTTTGAAAATGGAGAACGCTGAAACTCATGCTCCAAGCATGATGCCTGGAAGTTATTTTACATTTATGATTTCAGCTCCATCCTGTGCAATAGAGATATTGCGAAGCTCAGTAACAGTATAAACTTATAATTTATTCCATTGTCGTGCAGTTTCATAAAAATTACACATTTCTGATAACATGCTTGTTTATTGTACTGTCATTTTGCATCTATTATACAAATTAATCTTGATAATGACTTCAATGTAGTTCTCCACTTCTTCGGTTAACTAATCTTTACATAAAAAAGTACGACAACAAAACATTGCCACTTGCAGAAAAGAAGAAATCTTCATGCAATGTACGAACACTATTCCCTCCACACAATCGATTCAGCACGACAAAGAACAAATATGAGCTTAGGTTTCGAAAATCAGAGCGATAACCGTGTCGTTCCATGTTATGGTAATAGTTTTTGATTCCCAGAATAAGCAAAAACCACAACTACTACATGTTAGTGTGGAATGTCATCTTACATCGTCAATAAATCGAAAGTAGTTATGGTTAGCAGCAGATAACCGTCTCATCTTCATGTAAGCGTAAAATACGATGGATAGAAAGACTAAAATCTTAAAGTTTGTGTGACTCATAAATGGCATGTATTTTGCGACTTTTTTAAACGCTATTTGTTAGTTGTACAGTACATACGCACTTGTCGTTTTGAGAATTGCGTTGCACATTAGCACAATTTCATCATGAATGAAAGCTCTTCTTTCAGGCACATGTCCGTCATCTGCCTTGCTTGGTTCATGCATTTCTGTTTGCTTGGTCAACTTATCCAAATCTTACAACAATTCCAACATCATTGAATCAAAATCTAACTGACTAAGTTGTGGGAAGTTGCTGATAGGCACGTTGGTCTTCGGTTGGAACGTACATTCTTCCATTTCTTTCTGAAGGTGTCTCTCTTGTCTCTCCTTGCGTTTCAACTCTAGCTGGGCAATGTCGTTATCTTGATGCAAGTTAAAGGGCTCAGGTACAGTATAGTTCAACTGTAGATCTTGATCTCGCACCTTTGGCTTGAAGACTTGCTCTTCCCTTTCTTTCTGATCAGCTATCATCTTTTTAGCTTTTTCTGTTCGCTCCAAATGTCTTCCTAGTCCTCTAATGACGATTGGTCCATCATCTTCATCAGCAACATTCGAAGAGATTTCAGGTTTGAACGTACAGTTCTTCATTTCTTCGTACTCTTGAGCAGCTTTAGCTCTTTCTAATTTGAGTTCACGTTCTGCTTTCAGCTGGTCAGTGCGTTGTTTAGTTTTTTCTGGATCAGCCAGGTCTACAATTCTGTACTTGGAAGAGTTTGCTATCTGCTGATTCGAAACGAGTTGAGGTTTGAATGTATATTGCTGATCGAATTTAGTTTGCAATTGATCGGCAATGTTTTTCTTAATCTTCTTGTTTCGCTCGTTACTTATCAACTCCTCTTGAGAAGTCGGTCTAGCAATAGTTTTTGAAACATCATTGATACGTGGCTTGAAATTGAATTGGTTGTAGTGTTGCTCACGAATCTCCTCTTTCAACGCATCGGCTCTTAGTTTGTCTTTCACAGCTAAACGTTCAATTTTATCTTCTTCCGTTTCAATTGCTCTTGAATGTTTTGCTTCGACAATCATTTTCGAAGTTTTCGTTATTTTTGGTACGGCATTCACAACCCGGTTCTCTTTATCTTCCAACAGTTTCCGCTTTGTTTCTCCTCTCATTTGGAAAATTTCCTGCCTATTCAAAAAGTTTCCTCCATTCCGCGTGTACAATTGACTGCCCTTCAAAATTTTGTTACTCACAGGATTGATTTGAGGTTGGAAAGTGCACTCTATCTCTTCTGACCGTGGGTAACTCAACTCTTTTGTTATAGGTACATTCCAATTGTGAATTGATTGCTCTATGCGTTCTTGGAAGGGAACAGTACCTTTGATTTTAGTAATCTTTTCCGAGTTTTTGCTAATCTCAGGGACAAACTTGAGATCAGGGTTTTCAGTTTCCGATTTGATACGCAGCTGTTTTAGTTTTTCGTTTTTCATTCGCTGTAATTCCCCATAGCGTTCATGTACAGGTCGATAATTTGCGTCATCGAACTTGTTCTTATTAGTAGATGGTTTGAATGAAAATTGTTGCATTTGTTGTTCTTCTAGTTCACGTTTCGTCATTTCACGTTTTGCTGTTCGATTCTCACCTTCCCTAGCTAATCGCTTCGTCACCTCTTCCGGATTAGATAGTCCTCTATCTCCGCCAGCTGATTTACTTCTATGAATTTGTGGTTTGAAGGTACACTCTTCTTGGAGCCGTTTCTCTTCTTCCAACTTTTTCTCTTGTTCTCGTTTCAGATAATCATTTTTTCTCGATTGTGATAGTTGATTAAAACGTCCAGCTCTACTCTCTGCATTTTTCGTTGAATTCGCGTACGCAGTAATTTGGGGTTTAAACGTGCATTCCGCTTTAATTTTTTCTTCTACCTCTTTCTTTATCGCTTCTTTTTTGCTTTTTCGATCTTTTACTTGATACGATAATCTGAACGATTGAGGTTGTGTTATTTTCTTATTCAAGTTTGATTTTTGCAAATCCAAACTTTGATTGACGTAAAGTTCTGGCTGTTGTCCGTATTCATTTCCATTGAAACCCATTTGTGCGAAGTAGTTTGGCGACCAATGTCCGGTACTATTCAAGTGCGGTGCTATTCCGTTATACGAGTTTTGCATATCGCTGTAATAGCTTTGATTTTGAAAGCTATTATTCATGTACATTGGGGCACCTATCGATTGAACGCTCGAAACTGATGTATTCATCATGTTCGCAAACATGGGACTTGGTACGGCCCATTGTCCATTCATAGTACTTGGGTCTTGGTAAAACTGAAACGGAGCTTGCGTCATAATTTAAATTCTGTAACGTTACAAAGTGGCGCCAAATTATTTTTATAAAACAATACGTACAGTACATAAAAATTAAGAACGCAAATATTATTGGTACCTAGTAGTGAAGCATTCAAATCATCAAGTTTTATAAGAAAGTATTCTCCCGCTCGTTTTGTAATTATTTATTTGAACATGAGCAAGAAACCTGTGGCGAAGAAGGGTGGAAAAGCCATCGATACAGAGAAGCTCACACCAGACCAAATTTTAATCGAATACATCAAACTTGCCAATGTAGAAGAGATCGAAAAGTTATTCGAACAACATTCTGACTTGGATTGCAATTTTCCAATACTAGAAGAAGTCAAAAAAGAAACAGATTCACGACCATCGAGTAAACAAGCAGTTCGGTCTAACAGTTCACTGAAAAAGAATCCACCGAAGAAAGAAGATGGTGACGAAGCAGGAGACGATGAAGAACCAGAAGAAATCGAAAAAGTTAAAGTGGATACGCCATTGACGCTCGCTGTACGACTTGGATTTATAGACGTCGCAAGGTGTCTAGTTGATCACGACGCCGACTTAAATTCACGTGCGAAACACGATGAAAATTGTTTGCATATTGCAGTAGAAAGTTTCAAAGAAGATGAAGAATTATTAAAATTTTTATTGCACTTGGAAACGGTAAAATTTGGAAGAAAAATAATTGTAAATCGAGATTCAAGGAATTCACGAGGAGAAACACCGTTGCTAGTGGCCATCCTACAATACAAAACACGTGCAGCAGGTTTGTTCATTTTACAGTTTTCTTATCTTCTAGAATTGCTCATAGAGGGAGGTGCAGTACACGATTTCAATTCGAAAAGCAAAGAAACAAACCTCACGCTACTCCAAGAAAGCGCAGCAAATGGCGATATCAAATTACTCACGACACTACTAGGAATAGGACAATCTCCCTTTCAAAAAGATCACGTAACAGGTCGAACAATCGCACACGTTGCAGCGCTCTACCAAAAGAAAGAAACGTTTGATTTTATGATCAAAAGAAAATTCGACGCATCGTTCATTAATGAAGAAGATACGCAAGGAAATACAGCACTAAGCATAACTGTAGATTTGCAGAATTGGGACTTGTTCAAACTATTGACATCAAAACTAGGAGCAGATATGCATCAACTTTCATCAGTTGATGGAAGTACAATATTCCATCGCGCTGCATACCAAGACAACAAGGAAGTTGTCGAAAAATTGTTATCTATGAAATACAAACTAGGAACACTAGACAAGTACGGAAATACAGCATTACATTGGGCGGCCAGTAGCGGACAAACAGATGTCGTGAAAAGTTTGGTTGACAAAAAAGCAGATGTCAATGTACAAAACAATTCTGGAAATACGCCACTACATAATGCAGCATTCGTAGGAAATATAGAAACATTGAACATTTTATTAGAAAAGAAAGCCATTGTAAATAAACAAAACAAGCATTTACGGACGCCGTTACACGAAGCTGCGTCAAGAGGACATCCAGAGGTGATTGATCCGCTAGTGAAGCGAGGAGGAACTGGATTCATAGACATGGAAGATGAGAACGGATTCACTGCTTTGCAAATTGCCATTAACGAACGACAAATTGCATTTGCGTTAGAGTTACTAAGGCAAGGTGCAAATCCTGAACGGGAGTATAAATCATACGTGAGAAACGAGGAAAATGAATTAGCGTTGCTAAAAGGTACAAAAGCAGGAGATGTCAAAGACGTACTGAAGAAACAGAAACATGATCATGCAACAATCTTACACCAAGCGATAGATAATGGAGATGAAGATTTATTCGAGCAGTTAGTAATTAGTGGAGCTTCGATATCGAGTTTGGATCAAAATGGGAGATCACCATTACATAATGCTGTGAGTAAAGAGAATTTAGCGATGGTAACTGTGTTAACGGCAAAAGGAGCGACAGTAGATGTAGCAACTCAAGATAAACATGGTTTCTCACCGTTGATAATAGCTAGCATCAAAGGAAATGCAGAGTTGTGTGAGCATCTGCTCAAACATCAAGCATCAACAGAGTTTGTAGATTCTCAACAGAAGACAGCGCTACACTATGCAGCGCGAGATAATCATCTAGAAATAGTCAAGTTACTCGTAGAAAACAACGCAAATGTTAGTGCTGTAGATTCTTTCAAACGAACTCCACTACACGAAGCATGTAACACGAATAGTATTGACGTAGTTCAGTATCTACTTTCGAAAGATGCTGCCATAGAGCTGCAAGACGATCATGGATTCACTCCACTGCATATTTCAGTATTTAATGGTAGCGCAGAAGCAGCTATCGCATTGATCGAAAAGGGAGCAAATTTAAACGTAAAAGATAAACTAGGTAGAACACCAATTTTAGTAGCGTCGCAAGCTGGCAAGACGATATGTGGTAGGATACTAGTGCAAGCGTGGAACGATAAGAAGAATGGTAAATCGAATTTCGATTCACTGTACGAGTTATTGAATAAAGTTGAGCAAGATGCGTAGCCATTAAGAATAGTTTTTATGACTGCATGGATTTTGAGGTAACACAATTTGTAAAGAACAACAAACTATGTCATATGACGAAGAAAGAGACGCGGTTATAATCGACAACGGCTCTGGGACAATCAAGGCAGGGTTTTCGGGAGCAGACGGACCTCGCGCAGTATTCCCAAGCATAGTAGGAGTACCAAAAAATAATATTCGAGTTACAAACGCTGCGTACTATGTCGGTGACGAAGCACAATCAAAAAGAGGAATTTTAACTCTCAAAAACCCAATAGAAAACGGTGTTATAACAAACTGGGATGATATGGAAAAAGTATGGCACCATATGTTCCACCACGAGTTACGAGTTGCACCAGAAGAACATTGTACATTATTGACAGAAGCACCACTCAATTCAAAACAAAATCGTGCAAAGATAACACAACTCATGTTCGAAACTTTCCAAGTTCCTGCAATGAACATACAACAACAATCAGTGCTCGCGTTATATTCAAGTGGTCGTTATACTGGCATCGTGTTAGATTCTGGACTGGGGGTAACACATTCCGTCCCAATAGTAGAAGGCAAAGTGGTAGAACAATCTGTGTCACGTTTGGAAATAGCAGGAAAAGAGCTATCAGATTACATGATGAAAATTTTAATAGAAAGAGGGTACGAATTTACTACAACTGCAGAACGTGCAATTGTAGCTGATATCAAAGAAAAACTTGGGTACGTTGCCATAGATTACGAACAAGAGATGGTTCGCGCTGCAGAGCAGAGTGCGTTGGATATTAGTTACGAGTTACCAGACGGGAGTGTCATTTCCATCGACAATGAGCGTTTCCGATGCGTAGAACCAATGTTTCATCCTTATCTTGTTGGTTTGGAAGCATCTGGCATTCATGAGTTGATCATCAACTCGATCAACAAGTGTGATGTTGATGGAAGAGGTGAATTATATCGTAACATAGTGTTAGCAGGTGGTAACACCATGTTTAAAGGTATGCAAGAGAGGTTGACCAAGGAAATTACTGCACTTGCACCTTCATCGCAAAAAATTAGCGTTATTGCGACACCAGATAGAAAATACGCTGCTTGGCTTGGTGGAAGTATGTTGGCTTCGCTAGGAACATTCCAGCAGTATTGGATAACAAAAGAAGAGTATGATGAGAAGGGACCATCAACGACAAGAGGAAGACCAATGTTTTAAATACTTGGATTTAATTTTATAAAACCGAGCATTTACCTATTGCCACTATTGTAACACGAGACAACTGACACCGACCAATTACGCATGACAGAGAGAAAAGCGGTAGTGGTAGACACGGGTTCTGGCTATACCAAAGCAGGGTTCGCAGGCGCAGATGCCCCTTGCTCAGTCATCCCCTCTGTTGTGGGGCTAAAAAGAGGACACCAAAATCTCCCTGGTGTTAAAGAATACTACGTTGGTCAAGAAGCAAGGGAAAGACGAGGAATACTCACGCTCCGTTGTCCAGTAGAACACGGTATCGTATCAAACTGGGATAACATGGAAAAACTATTGCACGACATGTTCTACTACAACCTAAATGTTTCACCGGAAGAACATCACACAATGTTAACTGAAGCACCGCTTAACTCAACAGAAAATCAACACAAGATGAACCAATTAATGTTCGAAACCTTCCGAGTACCTGCACTTTCCGTACAACATCACCCGGTATTGGCATTACACGCTAGTGGTCGTTCAACTGGAATTGTGTTAGATTCCGGACTATCTAAAACAAATATTGTTCCTATTCATGAGGGTCAAGTA
>JAESGV010001044.1_pt1 | contig 11886 bp, 10 predicted proteins | sample 9269781 | NCBI WGS metagenome assembly JAESGV01 (sample SAMN15741586, study PRJNA653496) | algae metagenome | isolation source: Tildeniella torsiva UHER 1998/13D and co-occurring heterotrophs from... | place: Slovakia: Slovak Paradise National Park, Hrabusice, Kosice Region | collected 2000-01-01 | reverse complement strand
TGCATCAAATACAAACATTTGTACAGATTTTTCACAAACTTCTGCGAGTTTTTCAACAATGTATGATAAACTAATGCACTTGTACTTGACGTCAGATTCCCCACAAATGTTAGCATCTGTTGGAATTAAAAAGTTTTCATCGTTGACGGACATGCCATGACCTGCATAGTAAAACATACAACATTCTAGTTCGGAACCAGCATCCATCAGTTTGTAACAAAAATCGTTAATAGCAGTTTCCATGTCTGTATTTTGTCCCAAATCGTGTAAACATATAGTTTGGAACCCTAACGATTTCAATCTAGAGTCGATCAAATTGACATCTTTGACTGGATTATCGAGTACACCTGCATGTTTGTAATTTGAATTTCCAACGAGTAACCCCAAACGTAATCCACGTCTTTGTGTACTTGTTGTGACGTTCGCGCTCAATGAAATCTTTTCCATTCGCAATCGTTCTACTTCTTGTGCAATTTCTATTCTATTTTGTTCTTGTCGTTCGATTTCTTGTTTGCGTTGAACTTCTTGGTGTGCAACTATTTCTTGTTGCATTTTAAATTTTAATTGTTTTTCTTTTTCTATGTTTTCCGCTTCTTCACGTTGTTTGTTGAGGATTGCAATTCGATTGCGTTCTTGTTGTTCGAATTGCTGCTGTTCAAAAAGAACTCTAGCTTGTTCTTGACGTTGCCATTCAATTTGTTGTTGTACTTGTCGCTGTCTTTCTAATTCACGTTGTTTTTCTTGCTCAATACGTTGAGCTTCTGCAATTTGTTGTTGTTGTCGTTCCCTCTCTTGCTCCTGTTGAATTCTTTGTTTATCTTGTTGTATTTTCTGTAGTCTTTCTTTTTCAAAGTTTTGATAGCGAGTAGATGGATATTTGTTGGATTGGGGGTTGACAAAACCTTTTTCATGTCATTGGTTTTTGCAAAATCTTTTGATGATTGTTTCTTGTTAGTTTGTTTCGCTGGGTCAGCACCAAATTCTAGCAGTGTGTTTACTGCGCCCAAGTTGTTTTGTTGTACTGCAAAATGTAAGGCTGTATTCCCTGTCTACATCTTTAGAATAGTGATTGTATGCGTACGCTATTTGCTTTGTTAGGATCTGCTCCTCTATTTAGGAGTGCATTCATCGCAACCCAATTGTTTGCAGCGATGGCATGGTGGAGTGTCCATTGCTGTACACGTTAGAAACAATTAAATTTACAATACATTGTTGTCGCATGTGTTAACATCTGCACCGTTGTCAAGTTCTTCGTACACCCTTGGCGCCTGGGCAAACTTCATGAGCCTAACAGTATGCTGTTACTCATTGTTTTTGTGTCACACGTCACAGAGGTTACAAACAGAAATGACTTTTTATTTACTTAGTTGGGTAGAGCAACAGAGTTGGCAACAGCGTTCTCTTCTACTCCTTGGTGTGGGGCTGGTGTTGGTGCATCATTATCAGGTAATGCTACGGAAGCATAGTTTTGAGGAGTGTACTGTTGTTGATATTGTTGTGGTTGAGGTGCGTAGTGCTGTTGTGGAATAGGTTGAGGCATTTGTGGCATTTGTTGCTGTTGTGGAGGATACTGTTGTGAAGGATATTGCTGTTGTTGCACTGGTTGCGAGTACATTTGAGGAGGACTCTGCTGATACATTGGTTGTTGCTGCAGAGGTGGATATTGTTGCGACATTCTTGGCTGTTGAGGTGGGTATTGTTGTTGCAATATCGCTTGTGGGTAAATATTGGGTTGAACTGGTGCTCCTTGTGGTGTTGGTACAGGTACTCCAATTTGTTGGAATTGTTGTGGTACACCAGACATTCTCTGTGAAACAACTTTTGATCTTGTTCTACCAATCTTTTCTCCACCTTCTTTCACAGTAATATCTTGAGAATATCTGACGTTTCTAGTGTTAAGTGCAACTCGTTGTTCTATCATTCGATCTTCTCTTTGAACAATGTTTTCAGTAATTCTTTCCAACTCTACATCGGCTTCTTGATCTCTTGTACGTTCCACTTCAGGAATCATACTAGTGTTGATTTGACGGTCAAACTCTTTTGCTGTTTGATTTGAATCGTGCACTAATCTAGTTTGGTTGATAACTGCGTCTAAACCTCCCAAGTCGGTGTACAATTTATCGATAATACTGGTGACTTGTTCAATGGCTTTCATATTTTGTGAATTGACAAGTGCACTCTTGAGTGTACTAATTTGACTCTCAAAAGTGAGTTCGCGTTGTACCGAATCGGAGAGTTCTTTTTCCATGGAATTCTTCAAAATAGTTTCATTGTATGCGGATTCTTGCATTCCTTGTTGTTGGTATTTTTGAATGGCCATATGTTTGATTTGAATTTCTGCTTGTAACTCTTCTCTTCTTCTCTTGTTTAAATACTTGGAATCATCCAATTTGTTTTGCAAGTTGATTAAATCAAACCAAAACTTCCATTCTTTTTTCTCTACTTCAGACTCACATACTAACAAGTAGATGCGTTCGGTACCGACTGGTTTGATGGAGAAACCAAGTGTAGGTTCGTCTGGATGATCTTTGATGGTTGCTCCTGATAGTACGATACATCCTCTGTCATCGTCGTCCCAATGTTTCAAGCGAAACTTTTTCTTGAAACCAGGTAAAGATTTTACCGATTGTGCAAAGTCTTTATTCTTGCCCTCTTTAACGTACAATAGTTCGTACTGCTCTACGAGTTCTTGACGTGTGAATGTCTGAGGTGTTCTATTAGCTCCAGTAGTCAATGTATGTCTTAGGTTTTTGAGTGTGCATGCTGTAGAGCTCAAAACGGCGCGTGCGTTCTTTTTTGACCAAGGCTCCCTTCTTTTTCATGTTTCCAGAATACCATGGTTTGTGTTGGGTACGTTCGACCGAGTTTAAAGGTACTCCAGGTGCGAGTGTATCTACGACATTCTTCTTCTTTGCATTTTGTTGTTGAGGGGTAACAGCGAGGTTGGACATGCTACTGATGAGAAGTGCTTTGTGGAAAAAGAGTGCCTGTCAGTACGATTGACAGCTGATGCGCCTCCCAATACAGGTAATGGATATTCTTGTGGCGAGCTCTATCAAGCTATTTGTTTATTTTTGAGAAAAGCAGCAACATTGTACAGGATACACTGAGGTGCTTAGTTGAAGTAATGAGAACATACCTGTTGATAAGCATACCACGTATAACGAATAGCGGAGATGATGTCCTGTAACTATAACATGGTAAGCGTCGATAGTCACTCCGGTAGCTTCTTTCCATAAATTATCTTGACAACAAAGACTACACTTTGCTGATATTTGCGTTCAAAAATATCAGCAAAGTGTAGTCTTGTGTAGTGTACGTTTCGATTATTTTACCGTCTTGAATGAGCTGTACGTTCACTGTTCTCTGCTACACCAATGATTTTCATGTGATTGGAATTTCTCTGTAGGCGACCTTCTGGTGTAAGATTTTCTCATGTGTTCAGTTACCATGTTATTGCCAAGTAAATGGAAAGTCGCATCGCTTGCTCGCGAGTTCTGCACGACAATATCAAGCGTAATGGTCCCTGCTTCAAGAGTCCGCGATTGTGTCAACCAACAGCAATCTGTTGTTTTGGTTCATGAATCGTTGTTTGAAAAGTGACACGATTTTTACAATGATCTGGTTGAGCAAACGTAAAACTAATATTAGATAATTGAACTTTTAGCAAACGACATCAAATCATAAAACAATGGATAAAGAGCCAGGTACTCGTATGACCATCGAGAGTAAATCAGATAAGCAACTCAACAAGCAAGCTGAAGCAATAGAACAAACTAAAAAAGAAGAGCTATACAAGTCAGAGTACTTGTTAGATTTATCTATCTAAACTCGTGTAACACCTGTAAATAACAATTTTCATGTTTTGTTGTGCTCAACTAAGTAATTTTCGATCAAACAATCCAGTATGAAGTCAGTACTCGCCGTATTGTTGCTTGTCGCCACTCTTGTGGTCGCCCAAAAAATCTCCATCAACCTCTATTATGAATCATACTGCCCAGGTACTTGCTCGCAACAAACTATGCTTATATTCAGGTTGCGAAGATTTCGTTATTAATCAAATTGCACCAACAATTCAAAAGCCTGGCATTAAGGACATTATTGAACTCAGAATGATCCCATACGGTAACGCAAGAGAAACTCAAGAAGGTGGTAAATATGTGTTCCAGTGTCAACATGGTCCAAAGGTATGTTAAAATAATTTCCCACTTATATTTTGCAGGAGTGTGAAGGTAACATGATCGAACAATGCATACTACATTTGAACAACGACAAGATTTACGACGCATTCCCAACTTTGTTGTGTCTCGAACAAAAATTCCAAAAAGGCTTCTCGCCATCACAAGGTGCTCAAATGTGCATTACTAACAGTACCATTTTCAACCAAGTACAACAATGCGCTACTGGTGATTTGGGAAATCAATTAATGCACAAGAACGCTGTTGAAACAGCTGCTCTACAACCACCACACAAGTACGTGCCATGGGTAGTTGTCGATGGAGTCCCAACTGATGCTATTACAGACGACATGTTGGGATGGATTTGCGACCACTACAAAGGACCCAAACCAAGCGCATGCTCAACACGCAACAAGTGTTTGAAAGAATTTTAATTTTTAAAATAAGTTAATTCGTTGTCATCATTCCTTGATGTTCTCGCAAATCGTTTTAGTTTGAGCATGATCAACAAAACTGCTCGAATATGTTTCTCTTCTAATGATTTTGGTATTTGTAACCTTAATTGGCTTTGTGTTACGCCATTTCTCATTGTTCCTATCACAGCAACGCACTCGTTGAGTGCTTGTAGAGATGGAATTTGAGAAGTCAAATACGATGGTAGCGTGTCTAGTTCTTTCTGGTCAATTGGTGCCAAATCTTGACTCGAGTAGGATAGTGGAGGAGCTTGTGTAACTTGAGGTTGTGATGTTTGCGTGAATAATGGAGTCCTTATGGATGGTATTTGATTTGGTTTCGTATTTAGTGGTGTTGACATCACTCTGACCGGTGTAGAGTGAATATTTTGTACATGAGTTTGTTTTGTTGGAGTTGCCAAGGGCAATGCCATAGCACTAGTGGATAAACGCGAAATGGAACCGCGAATACCAGGTTCAGGAAGTTGTTGCAATTGTTGTTCCAACTCTTGGCTATCCCTGTATATTTGCAATGCATTATCGTACAGTGTTTCTCTAGACAATGATACTTTTGACTGCGTCATATCTTCTATATCATCAAGTAGTATTTCATTTTCGTCCAAAATAATTTGACAAATACTCAAAATATACTGCAGTGATAAATTTGTTCTGGCATTGGTCGATTTTTGTGAAAACAAACACTTTTTCATTCGCATAGTTTGCGTATCTAGAACATTGATGCGAGCGGCTGCGTTTGGGATAAATTGGTCTTCTGTACGATTTCTGCTCTTCAACTGTGAACGAATATCAACGATAGACCGTTCTACATCACTGCCAAGTTGTGACAAACCAGAAAAGAACTGGTCAACAGAAGACATAGCCGTTATTTTGAACTTATATTTTTGGAGGGAGTTTTAATTACATTATGCCAAGCTTGTTGGTGATTTTGTTCCTGCATTCTTTGCAGCGATCTCTATGGAGGGCCCAGATGTTGCTTTTACAGTTGTCACCTCTGGTGCAGTTGGAGCTTGTTGCATAGAAGTGTATGCGTGGTTCAATCCTTTCCATAGCAACAATACAACATCAATCTGAGGGAAGGCGTTCAATATCTCTAGTACTGGTATCAATAAACCTACAGCTACGGCTGCAAAGGTACTACAAAATTAGCTATCTTAAAAGTGAAACATACCTGACCCAAGCTACTCCAAGTGAAATAAAACTAATTAACACGATCAATCCCAAGCGAAGCAACTCGAAGATTTTCCACTTCCACTGCTCTTCATCATACTTTTTCGAAAGATGAGAGTAATGCGACATCAAGAACACACTAGTGAGTAAAATAGCTAAAAGTTAAAAAAGTTATCTAAATATGACGTACATGAAACAACCAACACTAAACTATTTGGAACAGCACTTCCGATAACGTTATACCATCTAGAGATGATATACGTAGAGAAAGGTATGAGTGACAAGATACCAAGGAAGAAAATATTCCACAAACAGAAGAATCGATTGGCATTCTTTAACCCTTGAATTGCAGTCACGTGATGCTTCCACAAAGTAGTTACAACTACTGCTGTAGTAATAAAGCTAACATACTGTCCCCAGTTACTACCTAACGCATCTCCTAGTACTTGATTAAGGTGGAATGGACTCCATGAGTATGTACTCAATGCTGGAGAGATATCTACATAACCTATTGGGAGTTGACTTCCAGTGTTTGCAACTCCTTCATTTGTTGGTGTTGACATGTGTAAGTAGGATGATGGCATAGGTGGACTAAGTTCCAAAACCAACACTGTCAAGATAATAGCGAACATTGCATCACTGAAGAATGTTACCCGTTCAAGAACGAGATGTCTAAAGTGCTTTGATGCATAGAACGCAGTGATACGTTCAGCTTCTGTTTGTTTGACTGTACCTTCGTAATCTTTGTATGTACCTTCTGCTGGTTGAAGTTGGATTTGATTCATGGGATCGTCACGTTGTGAATTCATTCTATAGTTCTTCCATATTTGACTTCCAGTGATATATGCAAACATGATGACATCAATCTTGATCGATGCTAGAATCATTAACACTGGGATAGCGATCAATATGAGTAACGCTACGAGTGAGGTAGTTGTAGCGAGTACTATCCCAAGTAAATGAAGAGCAAATAAGATCGATAAATTGAGTGTTATGTAGTTGATGACATCTTGTGGTACTTGCTGTTCATTCATACAATAGCGTCTATGTCTAGTAGCGTAAACCCACATAACTAGTAAACTACCAGCCATTACCGACAATGTTAAAAACACGAGTAAACTTGAGTAGTACTGTGTTGGCCAATAAATGACAGTTTTGAAGCAAAATGGTAAGAATGCAGTGGAAATTAAGAACGCGGTGTTCAACAATACCATGAATGAATTTGTATGTGTAATAATTGTGAACATGTGAGCATGCTCTATCCAATAAAAGGACAGTAGCATGACTACCGATAAGTATATTAGTACGTCTCTCCACAACACATTGGACTATGCAATGTTAGTACAGAAGACTGTACAACTTACTAAATAGTTCAAGACGTACGCTCCATCTACTGCCGCATCTCGCGGGTCTGGTACTGTTATATCTAGTACTAATAATGTAATAGCGACGGCCATTACGCCATCACTTAGTAGGCATAATCGGTTTGCATCGAAAACGAATGGGAATTTTTGCTTTCGGTACCGTTTTTTCGGGTCTATACTCTGTGTGAGCTCTGTTGCGATCGCAGGTGGACGAGGCGCAGTTGATCTATTACGTACGTCTTCCAATTCTATCTCCTCTAATACTGCTGTGGTCCCACCCGTGGGGATTGGGGCTCTGACATCGTTCATCATTTGCGTGTTTGGTAAAAAATTTCTATTTCTATAAATAGAGAGTGGACATTGGCTAGCTTACAAAACAAGTAGATCTTGTGGTGAGAATAAATTAACTTATTAGTAATTTTAATTCAGTAAGGTTTTCTTGTTTGAAGAGCGTTTTGTACACTTTTCTGAAGTTCATTGCTCTTCAGCAAAATGGTTTCCAATGCTCGGTCTAATTCTTGTGAGCTTGGTGTACTAGAAGCTTGTTTTTGGTTTTCTTCTTGGAGTGCTAAATATTTCTCTTTTAGGTCGTAGTAAGCTATTTTGTATTTTTGCAGAGAAGCGTTCTCTTTCTCGAGCTGTCTACACCGATACTCTAGCTCATTTTGGGGAGCAGTAAGCTTGTTCTTTGAGTCACATTTCTCGAGAATAAACGGCTGATACTTCTTGTTCTTCAGCCCAACTATCGTACAAGAATATGTGTTGTACAACTCGTCATCTCCCTCACTCTTAAAATGAAACGGTGGGAAAAGCCAGTGAGTTAAATAATTATGTACGTCATCCTTGGCTGTAAAATACAAAACATGAGCTCCATGTAATCGATCATCAGTTCTCCGAACATGGGAGTCAAATGCGACAAAGTATATCGGTGGTCTATGCCCTCTGTCTTTGTAACTTTGCGCTTTTTCAGGAAATAGGTGTAAATAATACAGAACTATAGTCTCAGGTTGCCTCGTGATAATCGCACAAAGATTTTGTCGTTCTTTCGTCGATGTGTTAATTAATCTAGTGATAATATCTGCGAATGAGTCTTTGTGTTTGGTATCTCCTTGAATGATATCAATAATCTCTAATTGATCCTGAAATCGCTTGCTCGACTCATACACTTCTTGGAAAGAAAGATTTCCTCGTTGTAAGTCTTGCATGCATCCTGTCTTCACGATATCATCAATCGATTTCGGGGTCCATTCTCGTGGTTCGTTTAACTCTATTGTTTCGTGCATCAAGTTAATCGAAGCTTCCAACGCGATAGTAGTACATGCATTTTTTCCTCCATACGAAAACTGGGAATTCTCACTAGCGATAATTGCGACTTGTGGTATATACGTTCTATCTGACGCGCTATCTCCGTCACATCGGTAGTGTTGCGACAATGACGTGTATCGCAATGCGACTGGGATTTCTTTGTCAACATCTTTCTTCCTCTCTTTTGGTCCGGTATCGATTGACTTTGCCTCCTTGTATCCTAAATCTCCAGTTATTGTCGCTAGTTGTCTCGCACAATCGGTGGCCTCAAGATTAGTAATGTGGTCTTCAAATGATTTTTGCTCATTAAACTCCTGCCCACAAATAGGACACGAGTTTTCGTATGATTTGTCCGATTTTAAATCTACCACTACTGGCTCCATTGCTATAGGCAACGACGGTGGAGACTGCCGAGCTGATGTATTCTTTGTTCTGACTGGGGATGTTGTCGAAATAGTATTTCGTAATGAGCTTCCATAGTCACTTGTTGTTGTGCTATACCTACTAGGAGGTAAGCTAGAATACATTCCTGTTTTATATTTTTCCAAAGCTTGCGTTCTAGATTCTGACGTAGAAGGCCTATGAAGTACAGATGGATTCGTATAACTACTGCTCAGACTTGCTCTATTGCTCGTTTTATATTGTGATGGATAGTACTGGCTAGAAGCTGAGTCCCTTTGAATGTTCTTCCCAGAAGACATCTTAGCTTGGAGAAAGTTAAATCAACCCTTCAATCTTACAAAATTATACTCTTTCGTGGCTCCATGTTTTATATTGTTACATTTGCATAAATCTGCTCTAGTGCAGAAACGGTAAACTGAGGACCATCATAAACAAAATATCCCAAATTACATTCATCCATCTCACATAATGTTACACTTCCTCCATTCAAATTTGTAATTTTCTTTTTCAAATCTATCGAAATGTTATTTGAATCGATTAAGAATCGACACTCGTCACTATCAGGTAAATATCCTTGTGGTTGACACCGATTTCGAATCACTTGTGTATCATTCCATGCAGAAATGATCAAATGAACAGGTAATGTACGATTGAGTGTTTCACTTTCAAATACGTTAGGTACACCTTGATCTTTGTACATGATTTCCATAAAGTACTTTTGAGTTATCCATGTTTTCTCAGTATAGTAGAACCACTGTCTCTCGTTTTGGTACTCTGGTGGCCATGTTTTAGTTACAGGTAAAAATATGGGTATAATGCCAAATGGTACACCGATCGCGTTGATAATATTTACAATAGTTAATCGAGGACCAACTTGATCCATGTACCACTCATCGTATTGGCTTCTAGTCCAATTTTTCAGCGTATGATGCGCAATCCAATCTTCATTAGCGTCATATGCATCCAATAATACTAACGAATGGATCAACTCTCTATGATGTACAGCATAGTTGTAAATTATGGAACTTCCACCACCCCATCCTACAAATACATACGGTGGTCTCTCTCCTAATGCTTCAATGAATCCATGATACCAACTAGACTCATTTTTCTGATCACTAAAACTCAAATCACTAAATCCTAATCCTATTTTATCCCAACTACAGGAACGACGACCTTTCTCAGTAAGTAGTTTCTGTAAACCTAAATAATCGGCGTATCCATGTGCGAAATCACCTTCAAAGAAGATGGTAGGATGTGTATCGTTGGTTGGACCATCACAGTATGCGTGTATCCATTGTGTACGACCACTACCATCACCAAGTTCAAAGTTGATGAATTTCCCACGTGGTGGGTATAACACTGTTCCTATACCCAACGTGAGAGCACCAGAGATGAGTAGTAACATAAATATGAACACGGCTATGCGTACGAATAAATTGAATCCGTACAACACGGTGTAAATTCGAGATGGTTTCTTTTTTAATTCGCCGTTAATTCCATCTGTAACGAGTGGCTCTTCTTCTTCAAAATCGTTTGTGAATTGTGACGTCTTTTTGATTTTCATTCTATCTCGTAGTGTACAATAGATGTTGATACTGTTACATGCGATAAGTACAACAGACCATACTACAGAGTCGACGCGTTTTCCCAAACTATATCCAAAGAGTAAAAGTATTGATGCGATTGTAGTTGCTGCATAGTACACTAAATCAATTGTATTTCGAAGTCGTGTTATGGTTGGTGTACATTGTATGAATACAATGCTTTGTACCGAAAAGAAAAACACTAGAAAAGAGAACCACAGTCCTATGAACTGATTCATTATCCAAATCGGTCCGCGAAGTTTTGTGTAGATTGCATAAACGAACATTCCTGTTAGTCCTACTAACGTCGTGAGCGACGCGACGACAACAGGAAACACGCTCTGTTTCATCGTTTCGCGATGATGTCTGACATAAAAATCTTTTTTAATTACCAAAAGCACTGTAGCCATCACCACCATCAGTATGTACAACTGGTACGCTGTGAGTATCATCTGCTTGAATAGTCTGCATGGTTAATCTTGAGGTCTGTCTTCTGATATCATACTCGTGGTTAAAATCTTGTTCTTTGACTTGTTCTAGTTTCTTCTCAAGAATATCATGACGTTTCTTCAAGTCATCGATTACTGAACGTAACTGTAATACTAGTTTGTGTTCATTCTTGGAAGAGTGATTAAAGTATGGTGTTTCGTGATCATCGTGACCGTGAATGTGTCCCAATGGATCATGTTCTACAGTGCTCTTTGCATGTGCTTTACGTTCGATCAACTCGTGATCACGCTCTAAAGCAAATACCATCAAATCATGGCAACTCATGTTATCAACACTTGTCAAAATGGTGAATGGAGCAATATTCAACGGGAAGAAGATCATGCATGAAAGTACTGGTGGAATCATACATACTAACAGTACGATGATACGAGCAGCTGGATCGCTTGAAACCACTGTTTCGTTCACAACCAGATTTGCGTAGTGAACCGAAAAAGTAGCCATATAAAAGCATTGAACTAATAAGCACAACTGTAAGGCCAAAAAGTGCAATTTGGCGTTAAAGAACAACATATAGGTGCTCATCTTGACTTCGTAATCCATATCTTGTAGTTTCTCAATATCTACACCATGAGCTTCAATTACAGTTGGATCATTAGCCATGGTATTTTCTTCCTCAAACAATGGTTGCTTAAGAGAGTGGAATTGTATGGCTGCTGTCTTGACCAACGAGTTTCTCTTGACGTATACACTATAACTGATACGTGTATAGATGAACATAAATATCAATGCAAATAGAGAACCAACTCCAAAGACCATAACAAACGTAATGAGACCTCCATTGGAGCTATTCCAATCGACAATCTTGTTACGAATATAGTTCAAGAATGCACCAACGAAAAGTACACCCCATACCTTGTAATCCAATTCGATAATTTCCAAAAAGAGTTTTCTGATTCTTGCC
>JAESGV010001043.1_pt1 | contig 11890 bp, 13 predicted proteins | sample 9269781 | NCBI WGS metagenome assembly JAESGV01 (sample SAMN15741586, study PRJNA653496) | algae metagenome | isolation source: Tildeniella torsiva UHER 1998/13D and co-occurring heterotrophs from... | place: Slovakia: Slovak Paradise National Park, Hrabusice, Kosice Region | collected 2000-01-01 | reverse complement strand
TGGCGGAACTTCCACCAACACCGCTAACGTCACTAGGACACTTTGACGCGTACACATTCCCACCTACACCGACAAAGGTAGAACAACCCATCGTTCAACCCAATGACAATATGTTGAAACCACCTAAGGCACCTAGACTTCGTCCAATCACTAGAGCGAGTAAGAAAGTAAAAGAAGAAAAGGCAGCGTCACCAGATTCTGACTTTTCTTCACCTGCTACACCACTAGAAGACTATAGTACATTTTCCACTAGAAGACGCGCTAGCACTGGTAGTATAGATTCTGCTGGTACACCGGAAACTCCACAATCCGATGGAGAATGGATGAACAACAAAGATTTCAAATACCTAGTTTGCTTAGGAAAGAAAAAGAGAAAGAACAAGAAACCTGAACCAGAAGACCAATTCATGCAAAAGTTTTCACTAAGATCGTAAATAATTCTTGAAAAACAAAATTGTAGTTTTATTTGTGAGCCAACCACTGAAAGGCAAACGAGTATGCCAGATTCATGTTTCTTGTAGCTGTTGTTATTGAAATATTTGTGCATGTTTTGTTACAATGATGTCAGAACTCTACGCTTCCATTTGAACAGAAAACATGAACTCTTTGTCTGTACACTTTAGTGCGAACGAAGAAGACGATTATATTCGCGTGACTATTGCTTCAAATGAAAAAGTAAAACCTTTATTCGAAGAAGAACAAAATACAGAATTTTACTACGACTATGCACGATTGTTACGCGAAAACAAAATGATTTACTGTAATGGATATTATCAAGGCGCATCCAACGGTTTCGTACGTATTTTCACGCTAAAAGGTCGCGTTTATTGGATAACACAAGCTATGGTCAGCCATCGTTCCCCAGATTGGAAAATCCACTTTAGTGTGCATAATGAAGATGTTCCACAAGCGTTCAATTTACTCGCAAAACTCTTCTTCGACTGTCAATGCAAGTTTGGCATGAAGGCAATATATCCAGAAGCACTAAACGTTTGGCCAGAACATATGCGTGGTCGAGAAATAACAATGTACATTTATCGGTACTATGACCCTTCAAAAGTGAAAAAAATAGTTCAATACGATTCAACAAGAGAAAAAAATGGAAAATATTTAATAACGAAAACGTATGCTACAAATAGTCTCGGAAAACTCGTCAAATCACCTTCGCTAGAATTCCCCGAGTTTTATGGATCGGACCCATTCTCACAAATGGAACTTTCTCCACAAGATGAAGTACCATGGGTGCAATACCGAGAGTTTATTCGGAAAGCCGAAAAGATTTTATCGGAAAATAATATTAGACCGAATGGCTGTGCAGATGGAGATAAACCATTGGGGAAGTACGCTAGTTTGAGAAATGAAACATTTGTACTTGTAGACAAGAATTTTATTTTTCCACCGAATCAAGTCGGGTATAATGGAAGTCGATACAAAGACGATGTTTGGAAACGATTAAAAGGATGGAATACATGGATAAATAAGAAGAAAGATTTGAAGAAATTAAATGACCTGAATTTATGACTTGCGTTATCTTTGTTTTATAAAAATTAATTTATAAAGTATAATTTTCTTTCAAATCCGCATGCATTGACATTCTCTTAAATGCAGACGATTTGACAAACCTACAGAACGGATCGTACATATTGATGACTAATTCTCGTTGGAAGTTATCTACTGCTGTTTTCCAGCCTTTTTCGTCACCAAAACCTTGTTTCTCGTAACGCAACATTTCGTCTTTCGCGTAGTCAGGCATGTTGACCTCTGATACTGCACCATCAGTCAAATATGCATTTACCATGTGATGAAACAACTCAGTAGCCTTCTTTTCATCTGTTAACGTTTTGTACAACTCTGTATCGGCATACGCCTGCACATTTTCTAAAATTGTCAGCCAAATTGGAAGATTAGAAGTACATACCGTAACAGAACTCGCCTTTGCAAAAGGTCTCGAACAATCTTCTTTTAGCTCCATTCGCGTTTAGTATAGATCTTAGCTGGCCATACGCGTCTGATGAATCATGTTCTTGTACTTCTGGAACTTTGGTTAGTTTCCGTTTAATGATCATGATACAGCTAGCTAAGCCAGAGATCATTAGAAAGCCCCAAGCACCTAAGTAGTAACCAATTCGGATAACAACAGTTACAGCGACATAGCTGGAAGGGTTAGCAATGATCGCTGGAGAGTTTTGCAGTAGTACGCCAGTCACTGATATGACACACGCTATAGACAGTGACAACATAACAATAGTATCAAATCTAAACAACAATGGATCACGAACAGCAGATAAGTAACCAGAGAATCCTTCATGTTTGAACTCTTGGTAGAAGCCCCAAAACATGAACCCAGCTGCAGTTAAAATAAAAATTGCAGATGCACCTAGCATTTCTATCACGAAAATATAACCAATAATTAACCTTGAAGTTGGGACGAACTCTTGTACAAGGTAACACATGACCGAGAACAAAAGCTCAAAAATTAAAACAGCCGAGGCGCTAACTAATAGCGTAATGTTCGATGTAGCTATTTTGTACCATGTTGGTGTTTGGTAGTTGTGACTATTGTTTAGCTCTTGGAAAGTGACTACTTTGTTTCTGTTGAAATTGGTGACAATGTTGAATCTCACTACTTGGTACGCAAACAAATAGATCAGCGTGACAGTGAGGAAAAACGAGAAAAACTGTAGCGATGTAGAAACCTTAGGGTATACGTTAGGTGGTAATTGTGGCATATTGGTCCAATACGATGTTATCAGAATAAAGTGGTTAAATATCTGACATAACAACACGAGAACTGGTAGTGGACCTCGTGCCCGTAGTGGTTGTTCTTTTCTCCACACGGTAACAAGAACTAGTAGTATTACTCGCATAGTTTCCATGAACGCAAAGTTGAAACTTGTGTCCAGCGAGTTAATAACTATGTAACCATTAGCGAGCGTCAGCGACACATTCGACGCTGTGGTGTTCATGTTGTGATATTTTCGTTTTGTCTAGTTGATGTGTGCTTTCGCTGACATGAGGTGTTCGAATTCGCCAGGAATGTAGGAGGCTTTCTTCCCGTCTTAATTTTGGGCTATTGTTTCAACAGACCATCACGCAAATTTGCTTTGAACCCACTCAACCAGCGATGACGTCTACTGCACCTATCGAAACAATAGATGCATGTTTAGTGCAAGATCTACTTCAGCTTCCTAGAAACTCTGAGAAACATTTAAAGGTCGAACAATTAGGTGGTGCAGAGGGTACAGAGGGATTTCTAGGAAAATTATATCTCGTACAACTCGATAATCATTTACTAGTATTTAAATACCCAAATCATCTACAGAATCTTCGAGCGACCCAATCATGCAATTTATGTTGGGAAAATGGAATATTCATCAACATGAATACTTCTTTTACAAACACGCTGCTCCGCTCATTAGCAGTGACTCGCTGCTCATTCCAAAGTGTTACAACTTGAATGCAGAAGGCGATGATTACCTGGCGTTGCAGTATCTAGGACCACCGACTGCTACATCAGTACCGCAAACAATTGGGTTGACATTGGAGCAGATACTGACATCAGTACGAGCACTAGCTTTTATCCACAGTACACCATTCCGACATGCTACTATTACTCACTTGTACAATGAAACTTTCGAAAACGTCGATTTAACGTGGTTCCTCTCCGAACTATACAACTACGGATGGCCAGCATTCAAGAACGCATTTCTAGAAAATGTCGACGAACAAATCATTTCCAAACTAGAAGATATTGGAAGAAACATGAGCAAGTACTATGATCATAGTTCGACTCCAGCTGTTATGACAAAAACTCTCGCGCATGGAGATTTATGGAGTAATAATCTACTTTTCGATCGAGAGGGTCGCGTGGTAGTGATCGATTGGCAATGGTGTACAATTGGATTTGCGTTACAAGATTTATCATTCTTAATGTACAGCTCGGTAAACTCTACAGTACTACAAAATCACGAAGAGCAGATTCTTAGAATGTATTTTGATGAAATGAAGAAATTGGTTCCAGAATATCCGGAGTGGACTGTATTTGAAGAAGAGTACAACAAAGCTCGAGTTATGGGTATCGTTACTATCATCGCATCTACGGAAGCGTTTGTTTCCATTATGAACAAGTGTGATAATGATGAGAAAATGAATGAGCTAAAGAATCGACTTTGTTATGCAGCAAAAGATGCAATTAGATAAATCATTTTCAACAAACAATTATCATGTGCTTCTCCTTAGCATGTGACCACGTGCGATAATTATTATTGATGTGCCAGCCCGTGTTTTAGCCTGTCTACCTAATTTGAATCACAAATTAAATTTTGTTTCTATGAAACTGTTAGTTTGTGTTTTGGTATGCATACATTAAGGTTTTTCACTGTCATTGTTTTATTATTAAAATTATTTTGCGTGTTGGTTTTGTGTAACAATTACAAGAAACGCAAATATCTATGACTCTCAAGACAATAAACAAGACCTCCCTGCAAGATCTTATTTCAACAGACGAAAAATACGTGTTAATTGACGTGCGCAATCCAGACGAACTCAACGGCGACATGCCCCTCATTCCAACAGCGAAAAACGTACCCATAAACGATATTACCGGCGCAGTAGGATTAGAAGCCAATCAATTCAATGAAAAATATGGATTCGATAAACCTAACAAAGATGACAGAGTGATCGTGTATTGTCGTTCTGGCAGACGGTCCGATGCAGTACAAAAAGAGTTAATTCGCTTAGGATACTCTGATGTAACTAATTATACTGGTTCTGCATTGGATTGGTATAATAAACAATAAAACTCAGATAACTGGAATGGTGAACAAGGAACGAGTCTAACTATTTGGAATTTATTTTATCAATGTGTCTGAGTAAAACTTCAGCATTTGAGTTTGTACTGGCAAATCCAGCAACCTTTTCTCTAATCGCACCATCTCCGTCAATCAACAGCGATATGCTCGTAGATCCGTTCGCAATTGCCAAAAGGCAATCAATGATTTGTTCCTTAAAACTCTCCAAGAATTGATCCTGCAATATTGCCGAAACAATATTCGATTTGAGCTGCTCGCTTGTTAAATGGTACTCGGTAACAATAAGTGAGACAAGACTAAGAACCAATGGTAAATTTCGCATCGATTCTTCATCCATTGAACCAACTATTTCTACCAATGTTTTGTACAATTGTACAATTTCTTTTTCAAATGTTTTTTCATCAATCAACTTGAGAATTGGTTCCAGCAAGCCGAACAAGGCAATTCTTAGTTCATCAGAGTAACCCCATTCATCGCTTGTAATCAAAGCGAACGTAGGAAACGTTTCAGCAGCCAACTTTCGCTTTTCTTCTTCAGAAGATGGTGCTTCCACAGTGTTCAACAAACAAGCAGAGATCATACCAACAGACATACCTGGTAAATTCTTATTCTCTTCCAGAATTTGCTTGGCTCTTGCGTTAATGTCACTGATGAACGGTTTCAACACCTCTACATGCAACTCCATGAGTTCCGAGAGTGCTAGAGCGATATCAGCTAACAAGATTGGATTTTTTGATGTTTTGAACATGTTTGCAAGCTTTGTGACAAACTCTGCATTCTCTGAAGTCAGTTTGGGGCACGCACTGAGAACAGATACAGCTGCAGCTTGAACAAACTCATTTTCATCGCTGATACAGCCCATTACTCGCTCTAAAAGTGGCTCTACTTGTTTCTTTTCAGCCTCTACTATTACATACAAACAATGTAGCGCTGCTTCACGCACTTGCCACGTTTCAGAGTCTAAAAAGCGACTCAATATTGGGTTGATGGCATTGATGTACTCTGTACCTTGTTTAGCCCACGCGAACCCTGTTAAACATCCTGAAGCTTTATCTCTAAGCGACTCTTCCTCTGCTTCTTCCGAAAGATGTTCTATATCTTCATCTGTGTATTTTGTGCAATTAACAATGGCAGGAATCAAAATGTCGAAGTAGTCAAATAAACTTGGATCTTCTTCCTCGACAACAGAACCCAATAGTTTGCAAATACGAATAGCCTCGGTTCTTTGTTCATCTGAAGTGTTTGGTTTGCTCATAAAATCAGCAATAAGCGTATACAGCGTTTTCAAGTCGTGTTCGGCAAACTTTGATACACCATTTCTGTCAATGAACTTGAGTAATAGTTTGAGTCCATTTTGCCTGAAAGTAGTGTTGTCTTCTTGGCGATAGAGTTCTGAGAATAAACTGAGACCGTTCGACTCTACAAACTCTGCGAATTCAGAAGAACTTTTGTCCGTGACGATACGTGTAAGTTGGTCTGTGCTCATATTTTTGTTGACGTATGTTTTGTTGATGGGACTTGGATAAAAAAGGCACAAACACGCAGCTCCAGATCTGTTAAGCGTTGCTAGTTTACATCACAGCTCAGTGAAGCCCTGACTTCATGGTGACATAGGTGCTGTTTGCTTTCTCCAGTTGTCCACCAAAATAAGTTTCGCCAACAAACGTCGGTTACAGTCTATGATCTCAAACATGGACACGACCACCGGTTCTACACCTCTAGTAACGCTATACGGTGCCGTTGAATCTCCTAAATACAACGAGCCTGTGAATGAACAAAAAGAAAAAGTTTATGGAGATTACACCAAGTGTACGCTTTTATTTTATCAATGCTTACAAAAAAGTTGTGTACAACGTGCCTCCTTGGTTCGACAAATGGTTTGAAAAATTTGATGACAAAATTATTGCTGTTTGTCAACGCTGGCCAAACCCAATATTCAAAATATTTAGTACCATAATGACAGGTACCTACAAATCATCACAAAACTAACAATAGTGTTCACAACGATTGAATTTGGAATCGCAGCACCACTGTTCTTTTTCCTCGCAAATATGGACGCTATCGCTGTTCCAATACTCTACATTATGCTCGCACTTTCCATTATAACGCAGATACCAAAACGATTCTTGTTTAGAAAACGACCGTATATGCAAGGAAGAGCAAAATGTCTTGCCAAAGATCACACGTCATCATTCCCAAGTCGCGCAGTAACGTACGTAACTATTCACAAACTAACCAATAGATGTGGGGCCATATACGGATTCTTTGTTGGGATAGTTCTCCAAGAAACACTACAACCAGAATGGTGGTTTCATTTCTACTCGACTGTACCTATTACTGTCTTTTTAGTACTTGCATCAGCGTTTGGAAGAATCTACTTGGGTGTTCATTTCCCAAGTGATTGTCTATTCTCACTAGTACAAGCAGGAATTTCCATTGGCGTTGGAATAGGTTCATACTATTTACAATCACTTTTATGCAACTATTGCGGAGATGGATCGTGCTACGGACGCGAACACATTGTACTCGATGAAAACGTTGCGCATGTGAATTGGTATTTATTTGCCATTGCAAGTGTAACTTGGTTACTCGTTGCCGTTCTATCAAGTATCAAACCACTAGAATTTTATGTCAAGTTCCATCACGTATTTGGACTATTGTTACCATGTTTAACGTTCCAATGGGTTTTTTTATGTCCTGGTCTTAGTTTGAATGGAAAATCTGCTCTCGAACATCCAGATGATCCACAATGGTATTCTTGGATTGTTTCTGTAGTTTATATCTCGTTCATGACCCTCTTTGGCATGAAAGCAAAAAAAATTAGTATTATCGCTTTTATTATCATTTATTCGCTCACGTTGGCGTTACTAGTGTTATGGAGAGGATATTACATGTAACAAAATTTTTAATGGAAAAGAATGACCAAAATTGTTCCTGTGATGATCAAGAGTGAGAGAATAAGTGAAAAGTTGATTGAACCACCGGATGACCGAACTGGTGCTCTTGTACTTGAATTGTTTGATGGTTTTGTGGTCTTTGGTGAAGCAGTAACATTTGTACGAGTCGGTGTTGGTGTTGGTGTTGCTACTGTTGGCTCTGGCGTTGCAGTTGCTTCTATCTGTTCTGTTGGCTTTGGAGTTTCCGTCGGTGGTTCTGTTGATGTCGATGTTGTTGGTAGTATTGACGCAGGCGCACCAGCACCTGTAACTTCAGGTATGGCACCACCATCTCGAAGAGGTATCTCCTCCATTGGATAGTATGGATTGGCTGGATCATAAACTAGGTGATAGATAGCTCCTGCTTTATCGTCACTGACAAGTAAACTACCGTCGTTCATGACTACTACGTCATTAGGTCGGCCCCACGCTGCATCAGCATCTTGCACTTTCCGTGCTAAACCCTCCTCTTCAGGTAACAAGAATCCATCAAGAAACACTCTAGCTGGATTGTACGGATTACTAACATCAATGGCTACGAGTCTATAACCATCTGGGACTGTTCTGTCCCAAGAACCATGTTCTGCTACAATTAATAAATCTTCTCCTCTAAACTCTTGGGGAACTTTGTTGTATGCAGAACCTGCTTTGTAGAAGGTCATTCCTAGAGGAGCAACGTGAGCGTTTAGTAAGAAAGAAGCTCCTGTATATGAGCTGTTACAGTATCCTAGCTTGTTATAATCTGGGTCGGCAAGACCCTTCTCATGACAGTAGGGAAATCCGAAATGTTGTTGAGTGTAGAGATTTTGAAGAACATTAATTTCTTCCCGTGGTAAGTCGTCTCCCCAACCATCTCTACCATTTTCGCTAAACCACAATTGGTCGTACCGAAATGTCATTCCTACACAATCGCGAATACCACGTGCATGGACGATTAAATCACTTCCATCTTTCTTTATTGAATTTAACGTGCCGTATGGGTTACCTTCTTCCTCCAATTCGTCTGTATCGCACGAGTTACACGGTGAACCCACCGGATAGTAAATTCTATTGTTATGTAAACCGAGATACTTTCTGCCATGTCCCATATTGGCAAAAGAAAACTTTTTCACGGATTCAAATTGAAAATTATTGTTGTCCATTTGTTGGCGAATGTTTCGAAAGACGTAAATACCATCGTACTGTGAAAAGAACAAGTCACTCGTTTCTTCATCGAAAACGACACCACTACCCAGCGACAGTCCAGTAGCTAACGTGTATGCTTTTGTCGTAATTGTTCCATCGTCATTTCGAGCTAACCGATATCCCATGATGGTGTCTGTAAGTCCTCCAACGAATAACAGAGTATTATCGTCAGTCAATGCTAATTGTCTCGCTTCAGGTGATAATATTAACGTGCTAGCTTTGAAACCAGCTCTTGGTTTTAATTTATCTACTTGCACGTCTGCATTTAGAAAGAACAGTCCAACAAGCAGCGTGAAGAGCTGTATTGTGATGTTCATTAGTTATTATGCAAAAAGAGCATTGAACAAAAATGGAAGTCAGGTTATTTTTACTACTTTAGCTGTAGATTTACAATCATACCAGTGCCCATCGTCAAGATTGCTCAAAGTAGAACGTGGAAGTGATTTTGTACAAACAATGCAAGATGTACAAGGAGTTTTATAAAAATTATAACGCACCGAAACACGTCAATGTTCAACTCAAACCACAAAAACAAGGATGAAACACCCTTCGTTAACAGTCAGCCACAATTATCAAACGATATACTACTCGAAATATTTTTATACCTCGTTAACGACACCAAAGCCATCGCAAGAATTCAATTAACCTGTAAATTATTCAACACAATATCACTGTCAGAAACATTATGGAAAGAAATCTACTCAAACGAGTTTTCAGACTACTGTGCACCTATATCAAGTTATCGTATTATGTTCTACGCTTTGCAACACTATTTTAGAACCAAATACGTTGCTCCCGAAAAGTATTGGAGAATAGGACTTCTTGGAAAGTACGACGTTGGTAAAGAATGTTTTCTACAACGTATTGTATCAAATGTCTTCGTAGAAGAGTACGACGCATGCATGTAAGTCGACTATTTCGTGTTCTAACGCGATAGACAAGATGAGTATCGAAAAAGTTTGTGGTGGAAAAGAAAACAAGTTGTTTTCGAGTGTCTTAGATTCTCCAGTGAAGACCATTTTTCGAAATCAAACTTGAAAAACTGCGACGGGTTTATGCTCTGCTGCTCTGTAAATGATCGACATTCAATGTACGATTTGGAGACAGATATTGAAACCATCTACAGAGAGAAGAAAACTAACATACTCCCAATCTATTTGATCGTAATGAAAGGTGATTTGGAACACAAAATAACAAGACTCGAAATTAGACAATTTGTCGATAAATACAAACTCGATGGGTACTACATTACGAGCGCAAAATTGAAATATAATTGCGACGAGGCTTTTTTGAGAATGGTTAGCTTGACAATTTATAAATCAGAAAAACTGGAACATGAAACATTGGAAAAACCGGAGTCTAGATCAAAAAGGTGTTGTATTTCGTGATTGTACTCCAACATCTTAGTTCAGCAGTTTCCAATTTTTTTAAATTTAATTCTTGATATTCCTGGTTGCTAGTAAAGACTGTCAAGTTTCATAAAAATTATTTTAATGAGCAATCTTAAACTCTTGTAACATATCTACAAGGAATGATGTATCTTCAACACCTTCTTGTGTCAAGAATGGATGTTCTAACAATTTTGCAGCACTCCATCTCTCCGAAGGTTCCAAATGCAAACATCTTGCCAAGAAATCATTAAAATCGTCAGTCCAAGTATCTGCCTCTTTCAATGTTGGCGCAGGTTGACTTGAAATTAAAAACAATGCACGAACGGGTGCTTCTTGCTAAAACGTTAGAACATTTGCAAATTCTTTCTTACCATGTGTGGTGGATCACCTTCTGCTAATTCCAAAGCCATAATTCCCAAACTCCAAATGTCAATAGTCGAGTCGTAGTATTCGCCACGAATAACTTCTGGAGCCATCCAATATGGAGTTCCGACCATTGATTTTCTCTTTTCGCTCATGCTTTGCAACACTGCTGTAAAACCAAAATCAGCAAGTTTTACTTTCCCTTCAGCGCCGACAAGCACATTATCTATATTGTTAAAAGTAACATAACACGCGTACCTGATTTAATATCTCTATGCCAATGTCCACGAGAATGTAAAAAGTTGATACCGTGCATGCATCGTCGCATAATGGCAGCTATATGCCTCTCGTCTGTGAATTTTTTGTTCATGATAATATCCGTTAATTTTCCACCAGTAACAAGTTCCATAACAACCCACAAATCAGTTCCGCTCTTATAACAACCCAAATACTGTACGATATATTCTTCACTTTGTTCTTGTGAAAGTGCGTACATGACTGCGATCTCGGTAACTAACGCGTTGAGCATGGTTCCCCGTTCTGGTATGGCCATACATTTTATTGCCACTCGTTGACCAGTTCTAATGTCAGTGGCAGCGTAGACAACTCCGTATGAACCTTCATCAATATTTGTAACGTCTGTAAAGAGTGTATTTGGATCTTCAGGAAGAATAAAATCTTCTAGTTTGAGAACTTTTGGTTCTGCAACTGGTTTTGGTGCTTCGGGCGTTGGCATGCCCTCTGCCACGAATTTGATTGCTGCAATGACGGCTTCTGGGTTCTCCTCAACTTCTTTCTTTTCGATATCGGCTGTTTTGAGAATGTTGAACCATTCTGATGGTAATCCACTTAAACCGAGCTCTGAATTTTCATCAAATTTGACTGCGACTTTGTGTTGAAATGCTTTCTTGGAACTGTTAGTTGATAGTGATAAAGCATACCGGCGTGCCGATTTTCACACGTGGAGAACATACTTCGCCTCCGGATAGATATGCATCAAGCAATGATTTTACTTGATTGAAAGCGAAGAGTATGTAGTAAATAAAATACAAACTAATCACAGATACTGGGTTGGTACTTGTCGCCTCAGGTTTCTCTTCTACAGCAACCTTCTTACTCTGCCTGTTGTTGCTCATGCCAGTTGTCAAAAACTTTGCCTGATTTGTCCTACTCTTTACAACTGTGAGTATCACATCCCAGAATG
>JAESGV010001042.1_pt1 | contig 11896 bp, 12 predicted proteins | sample 9269781 | NCBI WGS metagenome assembly JAESGV01 (sample SAMN15741586, study PRJNA653496) | algae metagenome | isolation source: Tildeniella torsiva UHER 1998/13D and co-occurring heterotrophs from... | place: Slovakia: Slovak Paradise National Park, Hrabusice, Kosice Region | collected 2000-01-01 | reverse complement strand
CCAATACTCACCAGAGCACATGAACGGTGACGTTATAACATTATTTATTACTGGCCAAGGTGCACTACGGTCAATAGTAATACCTGCTGATGCTACACTGAAAGATGTACAAAAGGCAGCATGTAAAGAACCATGCGAGATAAAACAACTTCGTGACCACACATGGCATACCATTTTATACGAGTATCAATGGAGGCATAGCGTAGCACGGCGCCAGAAAGAAAGTGCTTCGAAGTGGTACATTCGCGTTAATACTGTGAAACCTAAATGCAAACTGGCAATGAGTATTACAGTACCCGAAACAATACCGAATACATGTGATAAAGCGAACAAAGCGTGTGCGGATGAAACTCATGTAAATACTAGGTATGTTAGGAGAAGACCAGAAAAGAAGCAGTCGTTTAACTTGTTATTCGACAACCAACTACGAGGTGTAGACTCGGCGGAGATTTAATGTAAATAAAATGTTTATTTTCAATGTATCAAGTCTAGAGCAAACTTGTTCTCCATTCACCGTGAGTAACCAGCCTGAGGACACGCATTTCTAGGGTCAGTTAAATTTTGCTGTGCTTGGTGGATAGGAAGAAATCCATAAGCAACAGATAGCTGGTTTTGTGACGTTGATTTGACACCGTGCTTACAAGAAAAATATCATGATGTTTGCAAAGAAGGGTAAACTAAACTCGCCTTCAATTAGCGAGAACGCCAATGCACCAGTACCCACAACACTATTGCATAGGTTTCCAGATCTTTCTGTACACCATTTAGATATTCATCCAGTAAAACCATGGATACTTTTCGCAGATCGACGCGGTGCAGTGTATTTGTACGATTGGGAGCAACACGACGTGCTTTGGAGTTTCTCAGTGAACGGTATGTATGAAACAAAAAAAGAAGAAATAAGCTTGTACAAAGTATTAGAAAAGTATTGTATATTCTACCAATAACACCCTTAGAAACTATAATAATATTCATTTACCCGACTGGTACGACGAATCATTATTACGCGCAGATAAGATGGGAGATATTGAGTCTGTACGTTTGTTTGATGAAGATATCGTTCATTGGAAACTACATGATAAACTAGCAGAGGATAGTTCTACAAAATACAAAGAGTTTTCACTGAATAGAAAAATAAGGTACCGTTTCTCTTTTTCTACTCACACGATAGTTTATCAACACCTAGTCCGCGATTAAAAAAGAAATTTGTACTTGGGAAAACACCAAAATGCATCGTACTGCAATCGGAATCAAGAATTATCATGCTACGTTACGACGAGATATCATCAGGACTTTTCTTTTTCGATGAAATAAAATCATCGCAACTAGGTAAGCAGTTATAAAAATTAACAACAAATAGAGGGAAAGTCGATCACTAGTATGGAGTTTTTATACTCGCACCCAATGATCGCAGTTGGATGCAGTGACGGAATAATACGGTTGTGGAACTTTAAAACAAAAACGATCACGAAGAACGTTAACTCTGCAACAAAACCAATTATCAAAATGCAAGCAGTCGCGCGTGACGATCCAATGAACTCGTATCCACTATTATTCGCATTATCACAAGATGGCAATTTGGCGGCTCACAATCTGGATAAAAACATTCCAGAGTACAAGATCACAAACACTGGAACTATTTCAGATTTTATTTTCCACAATAGTGAAATAGTTTCTATACTGTCAAACAATACAGTCACTGTTCGTGATATACGTGGAAATGTAACACGACAAGCAATTCTACCAAAAGCAAAGGTATCCAATACTATTGTCTGCCCAGTCACAACATGCGGATGTATTCCCAACTGGTACTTGTTCAGTAACAACAGTAACAAGGTACGTACTCTAGAAACTACTAACGCGAGTAGATTATTCAAGCACCACCAACAATGGGAGAAACAACATTTACAGAATTTGAAGTTGCGACAAGTAAGATGTATACAGTTCAGCAACATCCACTACAACCAAACCTTGTATTTATCGGGGCAGCAAATGGACTTTTTGCAGTTCGTTTAGACGCTACACGTTTCCCATCAGGCATAGGTGGCTATTTGAAATCCAAAATTGCTCCACAACAGAATCGTGCTTCACAAATTTTTGCAACTCCAAATTCACCTCCGCCACTTCAAGATTTATCATTCCAAAACTCGTCACTTGCACCAGTCAAGAATGAACGATTTGTATACTACATGCAAGAGAACAATATCATGAAGCGTATCGTCAACTCGAGTGGACCTAAAGATATCTACACAGAACCAGTGATCGTCATGGGTTTGCAAAAAGCAGGAAACGTCACATTAGATATTAGTCACAGTGGCAGATTTTTATCTGTATTATGGGATAATGATAACGAGTATGATATTTATAGAACGGACAACTGGCATCGTGTTGGAAACGGAACAGGAACAGAGTGTTTGGTATGGAGTAGCGCAGACGATCGCTTTGCAATTGTTAAAGGATCAACTAGATTGATCGCATTGTACCAAATACGCAATTTTGAAGTGCAAGTTGTGAGTGAAGCGTTAACGACAATGTACACTGTGAAAAGTATTTTTGGAGGAGCATTGTTGGGAGTACTATATACAAACTCTCCTGATAATTTGGGATTCCAATTTTTATCATGGAATGGAGAAGAAAGTAGAGGAGGACTACTTCCAAAACCAAACAACGTATTATGGGATTCATTAAGCGCGAATTGTTTAATGATATACGGTACGAACTATTATCTTTAATGCTAACCATCATAGATGACTGTTTTGCAGTCTTTACAAGTTCACCACAGTTTAAACTCATTTGTTACGTCAATGAGAAGTTGGAAAATGCAAAATGGTTCAACGCAACGCTATTCGCAGCAACAATGAACGAAATCAAATGTATTTTCCCATCAGCGAGGAGAATCTACAGCGTAGCTCTCGCATCGTTTGACATTGCAGGTTATTCCAAGTATGTTTCATTTTTCACATGGCTAATAATAGTGTCGAACAATCCGAAGAAGATAGCTTGGATCCAATCCCACAAGCACGACCAAAAGGTCCCATTACATTTATCGATATCGTAGCAGATGATCTAGTCGTTCTAGATTCGTTAGGAGAATTACATCGCATATCACTTGGCCATCCAGCGTTAAAGTTTAGATTACTAGTAGCAGCTGGTGTTTTAGCAAAAGCAATCGATTGGCTTCCTCATATCCCATACGAACTTCATGACAATTTATCAGACTTTTTAGTCAGTTATGGAGCAGTACGTGAAGCATGTGGAGTTGGAAGTGTAAGTGCTGGACAACGATTCCAAATGTGTTTGGATAGTGGAATGATTCGAGAAGGATTAGAGTGTTTGCGGCTTGTAGAAGGTGCTGATACGTATCGTTTGTATTTGCGTTTGGGAAACGTTGCAGAAATGAAAAATGAAGATCCAGAGTTGATTGAAGGGATTTATACAAGTGCTACAGAAATTGATCCAAAGGGGTATAGTGCATTAATGATCTTTTTGGCAAAAAAAAAAAAAGAACAACAGTTGAGTTTGTTACAAGAAAGGTTAGAAAAACTGGAACCTAGTGTTGGGTCACCATTGTTGTTGTTATACGCTACGTTAACCAATAACGATGAATTGAGGTTGAAACACTTGAATAATCCTGCACTTGTTTCTACATTCAACATGAAACGAGGACAAATTGGAACAAGAAATGATCTACAAGGTTGGAGTGATAAATTACGGAAAAATAAGAATATTGCACCAGTAGAAATTAAAGAAGTTGATACGACAGGCCTAGTGACACCAAGTATACATGGACGAAGTATGAGCCATGTTTTTTAAAGAGAAAGTAATTTATATTCAGCTGTTACGTACTCGTCTCCATATTTGATGTCATTGGGAACGAATCCATGAGAAATAAAACCAAAACGTTCGTACAGATTTGCTGCAGAGTTTCTTTCGTGTTGGCGATGCAATACCCATAAATGTATTTGTTCTAAACCTTGCATTTGTTTTGCAGCGCTGATTATTTCTGTGAGTAGTAAAGCGCCCATCCCTAAGCGTCTAGAATTGGGTTCGACGTACATAGCTGACAAATAGGCTTTATGTCTCCCAACTATTCTTGTGTCTCTTCGAAATCCTACCATGCCACAGAGTTTATCGTCATTATACGCTCCTAGCACAAACTGTTCTGGTGGACTTCCTACAATTTTGATTGCATCTAACCATTCGTTATCTGTTAACTTCTTCTCGTCTTCTAGCGCATCACTAAATGAAAACTTGGATTCTTCTAAACTGAGTAACCTTAAAGCACGGTAGTCATGTACATCTTCGTGAGTTAGAACCCTGCAGTGCATTTCTGTCTCCTGTCAGTTCAAAATAATTGTAAGAGCGTCAACTTTGAAATGCAAGCAGACAATGCAGGCACTTCTGTTATTCAAGTGCTGGCAGAGAAGCGCTTCCCACGGAAATTCAACATATACCCAATTCTAGTTCGTGGAATAAACAGAAGATTATGTATGGACAAATTGGAAACGCAAGCAAAACCCTACTGTGGCCAAAAATTTAATACAATAATACACTACAGCAACTACAACAAAAAAATTCAAAAAATTGAGATCGAACTACCTACATCATCACTTGTACAACCAAAAATAATCTCACAAAAAAGAGGTCATAAGCGAGTCCATGAAGGTGATATTACACTCGAAAAGCTCGTACAAATCGCAATAGCAAAACGAAACGAGCTACTAGGCGTCAATTTACATGATTGTGTGCTATCTGTTATAGGATCTTATAAATCTCTAGGAATAAATTTGACAATAGAAAGAGTTTCGATAGAAGAACAACTAGAAAGTGGGCATTTACAAATTTTAGAGGATGGTCAAATCCTAAAGCTCTAACCACAATAAGGTGAACAATAAATTGTGTTTTTATTTCAGTAGAAAAAAGGGGCTCTGCTGGTCTCGATCCAACACTCTCCACCCGAGACTGGGGATGTTCTTCCAATTAAACTAAGAGCCAGAAGTTATGCTGATTCCAGCGAGATCTAAGGCCTCGTTTGAAGCAGCAAAGCATTATGGGACACCTTTAGGATCCATATCGAAATGAACCAAGTCCTTTGTAACCATCACGAACTACAAACAAAAGTTATGACATCTATTGGCTTCGAGTGCAGCACAGGTGATCTCAATGCTCTCAAGAAGCTGTTACCATCTCCCACTATTAACACTGAACGTGATAAGAATGGAAACTTACCATTGCATGTTTGTGCTGAGAAAGGATTCACAAAAGGTTTAGAGCTATTGCTCGCCCATGGTGCAGACATCAATACACGAAACAACGATGGCAAAACAGCGCTGTCCTTGGCTGCAGCGTCAGGTTATTTACATTGTGTTGAAATACTCGCCAAAAACAATGCAGATAAAACCATTACAGATAATCAAGGCAAAACTGCGCTTGACGTTGTTGATACAACAAAAGGTGGCGGATGCAAACGACTATTGCAAGGCCAAGTTACAGAAAATAAACCACGAACTCACAGAGGAGGACATCACAGTGTTCCAAGAGAAAGGACTGAAAACACAGACCATGGAAACGTGGTGACAAGACCTTTTGTCAATACCAAGTTTTATACTCCTGATAACAATGCCATTACTGTCGTGAGTTACAACATTCTCGCCATTGCCTACACCATACCAAATTATTTTCCATACGCATCGCAAGAGGTGCTTAGCTGGGAATTTAGATACAAAAATTTAGTACGAGAGCTAACAGAATTAAATGCAGATGTTCTCTGTCTACAAGAAGTGGACATGTACGAGCAATTGCGAGACGCGTTGCATCCACTTGGATACAACTCTGTCTTTTTGCAAAGAACAGGTAGAAGAAAAGATGGATGCGCAACATTCTACAAATCGTCCAAATTGACACTTGTGAAAGAGACTCTGCTGTGTTTTAATGACTTTTGTACTGAAGAACTACGTCAAGATAACGTAGCACTATTCTTGCAACTCCAGAAAAAAGATGGAGAGTCGTTGTTCATTGGGAATACCCACTTGTACTACAAGGATGAAAGAGTTAAACGACAGCAAGCTTCTGACATTGTTCGTGAGGCTAAAAAGCTGTCTGATACGAATGTACTCATCTGTGGTGACTATAACACTTCGGAAAACTCGTTTGTGTACAACTACATGCATGAACAAGGGTTACAATCGTTATACCATCAAAATGACATCAAAATGGTAGCTAATTCTGAATGTCCTTACACTTCATTTGGTGGAAGACCGTTGGATTTGGATTACATATTTGCGAGTCCTGATGTAGTTCATAACACTATCCAAGTGATGAGATTACCAGATAAGAGACTTGCTCTACCAAATCACTACCATTCCTCTGACCATGTACCAATTGCAGTGACAATAAAGTCAAAGATATAATAAATTTGAAAACATTTGAGATCCCATTGCACCTTCGTTTGACCTGCACTTACAATGTTTGAAGACCTCAACATACGACTACAGGATGCATTGCCCATACAACTCGGCCTGTTATGCACGTTAAAACTACGCGAACGTTCAACGAATCGAGTAGACTTCAACTGGAAATGCACTTCGTACAGAAATGACGATATTTTTATCATTAACAAGAAAACAATACACAAAAAAAAATCTGGCTGGAGTACAATATTTGTATCCGACAAAGCACTAGAGAAAGACATTTCATACTTCGAAATAGAATATACGTTCGACGAGACGCATACTTACTTGAAGACTTTATCAGGACTATTAGTTGGAATAACTGAAGATCGACACACGATTATTTCTGCGTATTATGAACCATTTAAGTTGAATACTACGTGCGTAATATACAATGACACAAAAGGCGAATTCGGTAAGAAAAGTTGTGTAACAATGATGAGTGGCGCAAACGCAGATACTAGGAGTGGCGATGTTATAGGTGTTGTTGTCGACACAATTGCAGATCAGATACAATTTTATCTGAATGGTAACTTGATTGCAACAGGCATAAAGAAGCCCTCACATTTTTCCAAGTTTCATGCATTCGTATCATTGTTTCATCACAGCACCGCAGTAACGCTGGTAGAAAAGTACGATTATTATCAATTAAATAAATAGTGAACAATCTATTGTCTAAATCGATACAGTAATTTTGGAGGTTTGATGGTATGCTTATTCTTTTGATAAATTTCTTCAATTCTTTCATGCATCAAATCTTTCCGCGTTATAAATCCAACAACATGATTCTTTCTATTCACAACAGGTAAATGTCTCAAACTCATACTTCTAAACAACTCAAACGTTGTCGAAACGGTGGTCAACTCGGAAACAGTTAATGTCGATCGATTCATAAATGGTTCCAAGTCGACAACTTGTTCCCCATGAGGAATTCTATTTAACAATGAATGAAGTTCAATTCTTGGTAAATCTTCCAAATAGTGTTGAATTTCTTTCTGCGTTAGCTCTACTCGTTTCTTGATCACAATGTACTTCAAAATGAGTAACAAATAACTTCGAGAAATCATTCCTACAAATACAGGTGACTCTTGTGATTCTAAAACTGGGAATCCATGATGTGTCGTTGTAGTGAGGTACTCTATGATGGTAGAAATTTGCGATTGTGTATGCAAACAACGCACATCTTGCTGCATGATACTTTCGTTCCTCAATTTTGTCATTTCAAAGTTTGGTTCATTTTCAAGTAACTTTTTTCGTTAGTACTAGTATCTAAAAACATACTGGAATGTGTTTCACTTCAATTTGAGCATCATACAATGGTTTTGTGAATAAATCACCAGTCCATTTGGAAATTAACAGTGTCAACATGATAGGTAACAAGTACTGCATATCTAGAAAGTTAGATCATGATCAATCGTCTTACCATTTGTAATTTCCAAAAGAATAACTGTAAGTGAAATGGTCATACGAGTTACTCCTCCCATAAAACTACTTGCTCCAATGAGTGCATACGTTCCTGGGTCAAGTTCCAAACTTGGGAAAATCAATTTGCATACAATACCAAAGAATCGTCCATAAGCAGCTCCAACGATAATCATAGGTACGAATAAACCAGTAGCCATGGAGGTACCAGCAGTGTAGCATGCAAAGATCAAGTAGATCGCTGCGAATACGCCAGTTGACGCTAATCCAAATTCTGTTGCGGAACCGCGTCCAAATAAGTGTCGAACTGCGTTCTCTGGTGGAACTAGGAACAATGATGCGTATTCGTTATATGATGATGATGTGCATGTGAACGAAACTAGTGATTGTTTGACTCGTTGTGCGTCGTTCTTTTCTCTACAGGTTGCTAAAAAGCAAATGTAAAACCAAACGGCGGAACATGCAGTTGTGATGAGTACGACTTCGATCATGCGGAATAGTTTGGTACGATGTAAAAACTTGGAACGTAATTGTGAGACTTTGATGTTTGTCCATGTGAAAATGCTTCCTAATACTCCTCCTATGACGCCTAAAAATACAAATAGTGGAAATTCGTACATAGTGAAACCCTGTGACTGCCCTACATCAAAAATTACGGTCGCTACGAGTGTGAGAATTTGTAAAAAGTGTTACTTACAAATTACATTGAAACGACCTTCGTATATTACACTCAAAAATAAATTAACTACAAAAGTAGCAGTCATGGTTCCAAAAAATGTACCTAGATTGTGAAATGGAAATAATTCTCTTACGCCATGTTAATGCTTGTGACCAATGCGAGGATGCTTCCTCCAACGCGAAAAGTACACCACCAATAGGAGATCCGAACGCTGCTGCAATTCCTGCTGCTGCTCCACTAGATATAAAATCTCTTCTGTCCTACACAATTAGAACCATGATCATAACGTACTCTAGAGTTTCTAAAGTTTTCCATCAGTGGTAACGCACAACGGAACGTTCTACTTTTCCATTCTGCGAAACCTCCACCGATCATTGCACCGATATGAATGAGTGGTCCTTCAGGTCCTACTGGTAACGATGCTGAAACTGCACAGATGACACTCACTAGTTTGGAAACAAGTGTGAAAATATTCAACGCTTTGGGTATGCGAACACCATTGAGGTACGATTTAACTTCTGGAATACCACTTCCTCCTGCGTATGGCTAAAATGTCAAATGGAATGTTGTTCATACCCAAATAAAAACGACAATGACGCTCGCGATGAGTACTAGTAGCATGTTTGATAGTAAAAAGATTAAGAATCCAATATGAACCAAATTATGGGAGTGAAAACGGACATCTATCGAGTGAGTTGGTATTCGAACGACATACACTTCTCCATTAACATAAACTTGATTTCGAAAATCTTTTCGACAAAGAAATGCACTGTGTAGGCTGCAATTGCTGTAAACGTTCCGATTAAAATAACTGTTAACCATCTTCGAACGTCATCGAGTCTAGTTTCCTGTTAAATGTAAGTGGTCTCGCGATATTTGAAATATACTGTTTTGCTTCGTTGTTTTTGATGTTTGAAATTGATATCACTTTCATATACTACATAATTTAAACTCTGAAGTTGTTAACTCTGCTGTGTTGATCTTACTTCTACATCACTCGCAAAGTGGCTTTTATGTTCATCTTCTTTTGGTGAACGAACGCGACCACGCACAACGGTGCTCTTTCTTGGTCTAGTAACAGTTTCTGTCGGTGCGATATCATCATTCCCCAGTTCCACTTTGTCCGATATAAAATCTTGATAGTATTCGTTAATAGGTTCGTCTTTGTATTGAATATTCGTATAGTATGGCGACGATATCTCTTCTTCCGAGTTAATTCTTCCATTTTTAATTAGCGGTAGTCGCTCGCCCTCATGACTCATGAGAACAAACTTTTTAACACTTTACACAAAAACTTTCCAGTTTGAACATGGACGAAACAGAAGAACAGATGCTTTCGCGGCACGAACGTGAACTACAAGAATTAAAAGAAAAGTTTGCGGTATTGTTGGGACAGTTCAAACCGAATGAGAAGAAAAAGATTCAAAATACACAGAAACAACATCAAAAAGAGGAAGATGAATTATTAGAAATACACCAACAAGATATTATCGATATGAAATTATCAAAAATGAGCACGCAAGAGGAGAAAAAAGTCGAAAAACAACCAAAAGAAAATGAAGACGAAAAACGTGCGAAAAAACGCGAACAAAACAAAAAGAAAACAGAAAAAAAGAAAGAAAAACTCGAAAAGCAACGTGAGGAGGCAATTCGCGATCTAAAACAAAGTGGAGGTTCTGAGCGTGACAAAGAACTTGTTTTGATCAAAAAGACAATCGAACCATTGGGTCTATCGATCGTAGAAATCGAATCAGATGGTCACTGTTTGTATAGAGCAGTTGCACATCAACTAAAAGAGAAAAACATCGAAGAAACAGATTTTAAACAAATAAGAAAACGTGTCGCGAATCATATGAGAAAGCACAAAGACGATTTTATTCACTTTTTGGAGACATCAAGCGGTGACATGATGACAGATCAAGAATACAACAAATATTGCGATCGAGTAGAATCTTCAGCAGACTGGGGAGGACAAGTAGAGCTATTGGCACTTGTTAACGTGTTAAATTTACCAATTCGTATTTTTACCAGTGGACCACCAATAGAAATGGGAGAACACATCAAAGCTGATCCAATTACATTATCATTTCATAGAAACTACTATGCCCTTGGAGAGTAAGTTGACTTCTACGATACTAACACAACTAGGCATTATAATAGTGTAACCAAGTCTAACAAATAAATAATTTTAATACAACTAGTTACCAAATCCGAGTGCGCGATTGAGTGGTAGACAATTGTACTGGCTGAACAATAATCTCTAATCTACGTCATTCGATTCTCTAGGAAATTTTTATGATCTAAAAGAGGTCGCATTAGACCATCATCTTCATCATTTTCAGGAATATCTTGTCCCTGCTTCTTTGCCATAAACTTTGTAATGTTATTACTCAACTGCTTCGCTCTATCAAAAACTGCTAATGCAGATAATTTGTTACCCATTTTACTTCCAAAATGTGCAATGTGAAGTTGATAGTACATTGTTCTTTGGTCATCTAGTTTTCTGATAGAATAGAGTTGGAATTCAGTGAAGGGTAGAGTCTTTTTGAGATCGTATTCATCTAGTGCAGAGTGAATGCATGGTTTGGACATTGTAATTGATTCGTGAGTTTCTGGATCGAAGATGGCTGTTGAATTGACACAGTAGATTCGTGGTGCAAATGGGAATGGGAATTTGACATCGTACAGCATGACACATACACTTCGGCCTTGATTCATCTTCTTTTCTGGGTACTTTAACTTGAGTTCTTCGTAACTTAGGTATTGGACTGTTCTTTGCCGTGTGACGTTGGCATCAAACTCGTTGACATATTTTGCATGAAGCATGTAGTGTTCAACTGCTTCAAATGGGTAGTCCAGTATGCCCACAAACTTTACGATACTAGCACCGTCTTGTACCCACGATACATTGGGTAAATATTTTCGAAGAATACTCTCCGATTGGAAAGCCATAATTTGGCGGTTCTTGTCCCAACCCAATAGTTTCCAATCGTAAGAATCTTGTGATAAGAATCGCATAAAAGAAATGTCACGATCTTCAACATAGTGTTGTTTAAAATCGGCATCTGTGTACTCCATTTCTATCGCCAATTTTAGTGCACCCACTGTGTCTAACCAATCAGCAACTTTGGAGTTCACCAACTCTAGCCATACTTTGGAACGAATAAATCTTGGCATGACGTCGTTTTTCATCTCTGCTACCACGACTTTGGCTGCGCGGGCGAATTGATTCATCATTGCTTCTATGCCCACAGTCTCGATATTGCCATGCGTTTTTATCAGAGTTTGTCTTTCGGTTGCTGATATGTTAACTTCGCGAAGCGACTTTGGTAGCACAAAAGTTGTG
>JAESGV010001041.1_pt1 | contig 11904 bp, 15 predicted proteins | sample 9269781 | NCBI WGS metagenome assembly JAESGV01 (sample SAMN15741586, study PRJNA653496) | algae metagenome | isolation source: Tildeniella torsiva UHER 1998/13D and co-occurring heterotrophs from... | place: Slovakia: Slovak Paradise National Park, Hrabusice, Kosice Region | collected 2000-01-01 | reverse complement strand
TATCAATGGTACTGATAGTTTAGCACTTTTGGACTTTATATGGGAGTAAATTTAGTTGAATTTATATCATGTTGTTTTTTGTAAATGCAAAACCATGCAAACAAAAAGAACTAGACATGACACGACTCTGTCTTCTGTAACATTTCGATTCAGTACTAACGATGAGACAGTTTCCGAAACATTATACTCGCACGTCCAACGATTAAAAACAAAACTAACAACGCACAAAAGAAAATGGAATGGTAAAATAATTCTTCGTCCAAGCACTGCCATGAACTTTTGCATCTACGACATATTAAAGCAAGAGACTATTAAAACAGTAGGCCTCGATTTTGAAGCACATAACACAGTTTTTCCTGTTCATGGAGGGTATGCCGTTGCCAACATTCAGCAGGATGAACTCTATTTTATTGATGCTGAGCTAGACTCATGTCGGCGCGTATTTGTTTCGAACAAAAAAACTGTGGTTCGGTTTGGCATAGTATTCGAAAATACTGCTAGTGGAGATATTTCCACATGTGTACAACTAAAAAACAAGAATATTGCTATCGGAACAAGTGATGGAATCACAATATGTAACACAGCATGGAAAGTCATTAGCTTCATACAATCACCAGAGCAAGTCGATTCAGTACTTCGAATAATCGAGTTGAATTGCGGTCGATTTGTGACACTACACAAAAGCGGAAGCGGCCAATTAGTTCTCTGGCAAAGAGAATTTACTGAGCCAGAAGTTGTTGGAGAGACAGGTTGCTCAGAAATCGTGCAATTAGCAAATGGAAACGTTTTAGGCTATGGTTTAGGAACAGAAATGACCTCTTTAGACTTAAAAGCATGTCAAGTTAGAACAATACCAGGAGATAAAACAAGTGTTATGCAATTGCAAAATGGAATGCATGTGGTGTCCTGTTTTTTGAGTAATCAAGTTTCCGTGTTTAATAACGATGAGTTCGTGTATAATTTGAATTATCAGTTGGGATACGTATGGAATCTCGTGCATTGTGAGGTGAGACCAGGAGTGTTAGCGTGGCAAGTTGGGCGAGAAATGACCTTCTTTGACGTAGAAAGGAGAAAAGAATTAGAAAAACGTAGCATTACTTTCAAAGAGAATACTTTGGATGGTTCATTGACGTCTGTGACATTTTTAATATGCCATTTTATATTGGAATAAATTTATGCAAATCTAGACACGGAACGTCTACACGTCTTGACTCGTTTTGCAATTTGTTCGCTTTCTGAATCAGAAACTTCATCTTCTGTGACATCGCTATCTGTTTCTTCGTCTCCAGATTCAATCTCTTCAAACTCTCCACGTTTTCTTTTTTCACGTTTTGGTTTCGCTGCAAACTCGACTACTTTTCGTTCCAAATAGTCTGTTCGATCTTCTGGTAACATGATGTACTCATCTATTGCTTCATGCAGCTGTGCACTATTGTTCATGTTTCCTAATACACCATCTACCATTGTTTGTATTCCTTTTTCGATAAAAGTCATGGCAGTGACTGGGAATTGGTAGTTGATCTTGTTGTTGTGTTCTGGGAGTAGACCTGTACATGTTTCACCTATCATTTCGATACCAGCCAAGATTTTATCAAAATCACGTACTTGTTCTTCATCCCAATCATTTCGATTTTTCATAAGTTTCAACACTTGAATGCGATCGTGAATTGACATGTGACTCATGCGAGTGGTATCAGTAACCTCTCCTCTGATGTGATCACCTACTAGTTCAGATATAATATCATCCACTGTATTGAAATTTGAACCTTGAATGTATTCTACTACTCGTGGCTTTTTGTAATCAAGTTTGTCGTAGCGGAATCCAAGTTTTGTGATCTTGTGCATCAAGTATTCTTCTCTTGGTATCATTGCTTCTACTTGTTCCACATCAAGATGATCAAGTAACGATTTGCAAAACGGTGGTAGATTCTCGTATCCATCTTCTTCAAGTTGCGCTTTTTTGTCTTGTATTGCTTGCTCTTTAACTTCTTCTAGTCGCTTCTTCTCCATATTGTCTTTTACTTTTTGAACAAATTTTTCTAGTAGAGGTTCATGCAATAATATCCTCTTTTGTCGATAGCGTTTGTTCACTTTACATAGTTCTTCATACGTATAATCGATTCCATGCTTTTTTAGTGCTTGTATTTCTTGCTGTGCGCTTTGATACTCGTATACTTTCATATGTGCTGTTACAAAAGACGCCTGTACAAATCGGGAACTATTAGCCATAATATTTGCATCTTCCTCTGGTATTTGGTGATCTTGTAGTGTCTTTTTGACTTCGTTTTTATGTGCTAGTTTTCGTTTGAGAGCAGAAACCGTTCTACTTGCAGCATTGTAGTTTCGATTTTGATAATAACCAGGTCGTTGCGCAATTATGCTCCTCATTTCTCTTGCGTCGTAGTATGTACGGAATCCAAATCGTTTGTATATCGTTAACTGTTTTTTCTCTTCTTCCGTGAGCATGGATAGTTTTCGAACTGGTAGTAATGTTTTTCTGCAAGGTGTGCACAGATAGATGTGTATGTTTGTTTCACCTATTAGAATGGGATAACGCGAGCGCTGACGGCCTCTCATATTAATTTGTTTGCAACATTGCCCACAGATACCAGCATTTTTAGTTTCTAGTAGAATCACAGCCTCTTTATATGTTGAGGCAAGGAGGCCAGGTTTGTTAATCGTGCGCTTGACATGTTCTGTTTTGTTTTTTGTATTGAAGAATGCCTCCCATAGCTCCTCTTTTTCGAATATTTCATAAAACTCATGGCATGAAAGCCCGAAATGACAAAGATCCTTTGGTTGTAGAAATGAGGCGACAATGGCATACGCGTCGTTAGGAATTCGCTCTACATTAACACCATCTGTGGGCTTCCACTCCATTGCTAGTGTTGGATAGTTGTGCCGTAGTGCAAAAAACTTTTTTGAAGTGAAAAGCGTTACAAAACATGTCTTTCTCTGAGGTGTTGAACGATGTACTGCAAGAAATCCTCGATCAATCAGACCCAAACGCATACACAACTACAACACGCGATAAACGAAACCTAGTCTCAGTAGTTAAAGAATCACAAGACGATACTGTCGATCTATGTTTCTATAATCAAGGAACAAAAAGTTTATTTTTTGTGGATCTTCAAGAATTAAAAAACTGGGATCCTAGAAAACGGAAGCAGGACGACAGAGTATTAGGTGTTAGCGTATGAATTTATTTGCTCGTTTAACAAGGCATAGGAAATAATTTGCAACCCACCGCTGCCTAACTCGTTCGATGTACAACAGATTCTATTTAATCCAACTGGAACAGCTTTAATACTACGAGGACAAACGAGTGTGAGATTAGTAGCGTTGTCAGCAGATAGAGAAGTAACCACACAAAAAGGCGCAAAGTATTCACAGCTCAATTGCAGGTACGTACTGCTTGGAAGTATCTAACTATTAGAACAACTGTGGTAGGCGATGATTTGAGTGAGCAAAGCATGACGACCATTACACACGTAGAATGGCACCCACTTAGCGATGTTCACGTTGGAGTCCTCACTTCTGACAATCTACTCTCTATATTCAACTTATCACACAATTCACGCGTACCAGAGCAAAAAACGCAACTAACAACATCTTCACGAATGGGTTTACTCAACGCTATTACATCGTTTCGTTTCGGAATACCCAAGGTTGGAGACTGGTCAACGTTTTCCGTCTTTTTCACAACTGCAACAACTATCCATTGCCTATGCCCAATAGTTCCCCTACGTTGCTCGATCAAACAAGAATATGTAGCGTCACTTCTACAAGAGGATTCAGATCATATAGTTAATCAGTATTTCAACTCGTTATGTGGAAAAATACAAGAAGATGAAGCAAGAAATATGAGCTTTTTCGTTACAGAACCTCATCATTCGGAACTTTTCAAGAAAGGTGATCATGCCAAAACACCTTCTCCAGTTCCACTGAAAATCGTTTTTGCAGATGAACAGTTACAAGCGTTAGTAAGAAACATTGTTGATTTGGAGCTGGTCGAGTCACAACTACTATCTATTGCGGTCGTTACAGAACGGTAAGAAGCTTTTAACTTTTTTAACTCTTAGGGGACACGCGTGTTCGTTCGTAGGACTAAATCCAATCACACCGTACTGGTTACTCGAAGAAACAAGAGGAATAGAAATCATTGCAGTCGATGCAGTAGAGTTATCAACAGTTACACATCAAACAGCACAACTCGTACGAGATGGAGAAACAATCTATTGCACCAACGCGAGTGGATTCCATTCCTTACAATATCCATTCCAACAATCTGTTACGTCTGAAGAGAACATCGAGTACCAACCATGTTTATCATGTCACTTGGTCAATGTCAATTCTATCCCTTCAGTTGATATTATTGCAAATGTACAAATTGGAGTTATGGCCGTTTTACTGATACAAAATCGATTCCTAGTGATCAACTTGATTCGAGAAATGTTTTCACACGATGATAGTGACTATGTGGAAACTTCGATTAGTGACAGAAAAACAGAATTCCAAAAAGCAATTGAGAAAGAGTGGAGACAATACCAACAACCTGCAAGTGTAAACATGAATTGGGTGGAGATATCAGAAGTGGAGAATCTACAAATACTCAAAAGTGTATTGACAAAATGGAATGAAAATGGATTAGCGTTTAGTGAAAAAGTTAGAATCATGATTGACACCAAACTCGAGTCGATCGAAGCGAATAGAGCACAACAAATAGAAAAGGTTGAAAGAGCAGAAAGAAAATTGAGACGACAAGAGAAAAAGTACAAAGAACAAATTGAAAGACTTGAAAAGTTGGTAAGTGATCTATAAACGACTAACAATATTAGATTCGTACTCAAGTCAAACTGGTTCACAAGAGTAACAAGATAACAGATAGATTGCAAAAAGTTAAACCTGTATCACTCGCAGAAACTCGATTTACAGAAAATGTAAACGCGTGGGAACGAGAAGTTAGATTCTTGCAAAATAGATTGGAACAACTAAAAGAACGAAAAGAAAAGGTCTCAGAAAGAAGACAAGGAGCATTCTCCCAACAACAATTGAAACAGATTTATGATCACATGGCAAAGACTATGGACTATTTAACAAAAGGCACAGAAAAGATTGAACAATTGGAAGCAAGAATTAGTCAAGATGATCGTGTAAAACAAGCTGGAATGGAAGATGAATTTAGAGAAATGGATATTACAAGTCCAACAAGAAGAAGAAAGTAAATTATTTTAATAGAGTTGCGAGTAGTGCATCTAAAACTTTGATACCTTTTTCTGTCGCCATTAGGAAACGATCATCGCTGGTGATCCTCCAATCGAGATGACCACTCGAAAGTAATTGTTTCAGGATATTCCGATTTAAAGCTTCAAAATTCTTTCCTGTATGGTGCAGTAACGCTTTTTCTGAAACACCACGTTGGGTTAGTCGCAATCCCATTAAAAAAAGTTCATCATATCGATCTTCTGGTGACAATTGCTCTTCTTTTATAGTTCCAAGTAACGTCGTAGGCTCGTTTCTCGAAACAATCTCCATCCATTGTTCAGGTTGCATTATTTGTACGAATCCCTTTCGATGTTTGTCAAATGTTAATCGACTATGCGCACCCGGTCCTATTCCTACATAATCTCTACACTTCCAGTACTGTAAGTTATGTTGCGATTCTCGACCTCTTTTCGCAAAATTTGACACTTCGTACTGATCTAATCCTTTTTCTTTACACATCTAGATTGTGAGTTTGATGTTTGAAAAATACTCGTATCGCGGTATCATACAAATCCTCATAAACTGATTCACTAGGTAAAATAAAATCTCCACTTTTATGTTTGTTATAAAATCTAGATGTGTAAGTATTTCAAGATACATACTTTGTATTCTTTTCTATTGTTAATTGGTAGAGTGAAATGTGGTCTGTGTCCAACGCTAAAGCTTTCTTTTTGGTTATTAATCGTAAAAATTCCCTTACTTTTAAAGTGTCCTCCCATATTGATGGATCTCTTGCGTGCAGTGCTGTCCCAAACATTAAATCTAAACTCACATTATCAAAAATTGATTTCGCTTTTTGTATTGCAGATACAGCCTCATCAACAGAGTGCTTTCTTCCCAAAAATTGTAAGTCCTGTTCATGTAACGATTGTACACCAATAGAAACTCGATTAATTCCTGCATTTTTGAACGATTGAAGCTTTTCGCTTTCAATAGAAGTTGGATTTGCCTCCATTGTTATCTCTGCTTGATCACAGTTGATGTGCAAATTTATGTGGTTTATGATACTGTAAAATGTTTCTGGTTCCGCGGTGCTCGGTGTTCCACCACCGAAAAAGATTGATGAGAGTGTACGAGATTTAAATTCTGGATTCTGTGTGAAAAAGTTGTCTATGATACGTGTGTAAGATTCTTTCATCGATTTGTGATCAATTTTGTCACGTTTGTATCTATTGAAGTCACAATACGGACAGATATCCTTGCAAAAGGGCCAATGTACATATACTGACAGTGTATTGACTTCTTTGGAGTAGCATCTACGACTAACACTCAGTGAGTGTTTCATCAGTCGTTGTGCATTTTTCATCGTTTTCGAGTTACAAAACAAGAAACAACTTCGCAGCCCACCCATAAAAACAAAGAATATGGCCTATTGGGATTGTCTTCAGTACATCAAAACGCAGTTATGTACAACTAGATTTAATTATTGTTATTTCCATACTGCCAATATCTATGTGTAGGTTCTATCCGCTTTGGTTGTTTCATCTCCCAGTAGTCTTCAGTGTCTGTACCTTCATACATGACTTTCTTTGGAACTCTAGGAATATTTGGGCGACTAGATTTGAGGGCGCTCTTAGGTGCGTGTGATCGTAGTAGTTCTGGGTCTACTGACATCCTACGGTACACAGGAGGCAAATTTATGTGTCTTTTTTGCTCCATTGACCGCATCTGGTGCAAAGTTGAGGTATCTATAATTTTGGTAGTTTGCAAGGTGTGATATCTTATATCTTCATCTACTTGGTCGTGTGAACGGCGTGGCTTGCTAATATTTGGCATTGACTTGCTCTTTTTTGTCAATTGGTGAATAGGGGTTGATTTGATGACGTTGGCATTGTTAATAGTAACCTTCAACCTCTCGTTAGCCAACATTAAGTTATGTGTATGCTGTTGTTGCATTTCCAAACGTTTAATCAACTGCATCAAAGTGAAAATAACATCTTGGGCTTGCAAATTTTGGATGGCAAGCATCAGAGGTAATTGGAATTGTTCCCAATCGTTCCCTAGGTGGGCTACAAGCTGTCTGGTCAAAAGCTCGACTTGTGAGACGTGAGCCATGGTGTGTTTTCAAAGTGTGAGATTTGTGGAGAAAGCACCTCGCTTAATTGCTACGACAAATGGGTAGTTATCCGTGGCAAAACCGTCTTAGTTATGGTGCTAACTTACAGTCTCAACCGTCAGATTTTATTAAAATAGTCCGGGATCGTAGGAGATGAGCAAAATTCTTTACAAGGAATGTGTTAGTAACAAGTACGATGAATCGTCTGCATCTTCCCTGCATCTTTCGCCATACTAGCTAAGCAAAATATTTTTAGCAAGCGAAAAAATATCATTTTTTTCATGAATAGCTTCGCAAGGTATTTATGCGTTTTGTCCAAAGCACAGACTTGAAAAATTTATCGAAAACAAAGCACAATGATTAGACAATTTAGTAAATCGCTTACCACCTACAGATCATTCTCGATTCTTAGTCGGCAATTGGTTGGAACAAATCGAAGCTCCCCATCCACTGGTGTAACTGGTTCTACACCAACATCAACCTCATCAGCTCGTAATACTCCAACTTCAAGTCACCAATCACCTGATTTTGGATCTTTGGGTGGAGCAGGCGATAGATCTCACGATTCAACTGGACAAATGAAACAAGCAATGGATCAAACTAGCAAATTAGCAAACGAACAATCTGCTAACATTGAAAACAAAATAGCAGGTGGATGGAATAAGACTACTGTCGAAGCTGACGAAGTCGATAAATCCGAAAGCAAATCGTTCAAGGAAAACTTAGATCGCGATATTGATAGAAGCGGAAAAGGCTATCAAAAGGTGAATCCAAACGCTGGTAACACCCATATTTTGAAAGATACATAAGTGTATAGTAAATGTAATTTTTAATTTAATAGCTGCTAACTCATGTTCTAACTATTCTCATGTCTGGAGTGCTTCTATGGTCAAGTTGTTAGTTGAGTCAACGATGCCAAAGCGTTTTATCCTTATTTTCGTTAGCCGATTTACCCAAGACAAACGTTTCGCACGCTGTTACAGTAGCTATGAAAAACACAACATAATTGAACATCTCGTACAAGCACAAGACCCAGGCAGTGAAATTCTTGACACTTACCTACAACGGTGTGTAAAATCACGCAATATCGAATTAGCGAACAAAATCTTCACGCATACCGCAAAAAATAACTGGACAATTCCCATAGCACAACTTACGAATCTAGCATACTGGAATGTACGAGTAAACAAACCCGAACAAGCAGAAAAGGTACTGGCGTACTTGGTCTCAAACTACTTTATGGATACAGAATTATGTTCTAAACTATTAGAGCGATATTGTTCCAATAACGATTTAGTAGGTGCATCGCGAATATTCGAGTTGATAGGTTCCAATAGCACGAGCTTTGGAGAATACAATGTTCGAGACATGCTGAAGATATCCGGTACTGATACTGTAGAGACTGTTTGGAAAATAGTCTCAAATTCTCCTGCTGCACTAAGCGTGATTGGTTTTGCGCAGATTATAGCGGCATTTCGCGAGAACAAATTATTCTATCGTATACCGAGCGTGTTTACAGAGATGACCAGGCGAAACATAAAATTCGATGGCAAAATGTACACTATTCTCTTGTCAACGGCAGCTTCTATGAAGGATTATAACTTTGGCAAACAGATCATTGACCACATGCATCGTGAAGAGTTTATACCAAATACTTTTGTTTATGGTGCTCTTATCCAACTCTACTCGTTAACTGAGAATCTAGACTTGGCATTTGATACGATACAAGCAATGAAACCGAAACCACAAAATCAACACTATAATATTTTGTTAACGGCATGTGCAAACGCAAAGAACTATGTATTGGGAGAGCGAGTGTATAAACTGATGCGAGAACAAGAGTTGAAACTAGATGTACAAAACAATAACATTCTTATCAAACTATTCGGAGTGTGTGACATGTTAGATCATGCAATGAACCTCTTTGAAGAAATGAAAGAACAAAGAATATCACCTACACCTACTACGTATAGTGTACTGTTCAGTGCATGTACAACGGCAATGTCCTTAGAAATAGGAACAAAGTTGTATCGTAGTTTACCTGCGCACACGCTAGAAAACGAAAAAGTTGCTTCAGCGTTGCTAAGTATGTTTGGCAAGTTGATGGATACAAAGCAAGCAGAAGAAGTTTTTAATAAAATTGCTGTCAAGACAGTTCCAGTTTGGAATAACATGATCAACGCATATGGGATTAATGGAGATGGTCAAAAGGCGTTGGAGCTGTTTCGAAAAATGAAAACAGAAGGATGCACACCAGACGAGATTACTATAATGTGTGTTCTAACTGCATGTAGTCACGCACATTTGGTGAGTGATGCGTTTTTGATCTATCGTTCACTAGGAGAGTTTGGTATCAAACCTACTTTGCCAATTGATAGCATCATGGTTGATACACTGGCTAGAGCATCTAGAATTGATGATGCAGTACAGTTTGCAGAAAGTATGGATGTTGCAGACCTTGCTACGTGGCGATCGAGCATGTAGAAGCCAAAACAATGTAGGACAGGGAGAATACGCAGCTCAACAAGCGTCAAAATATGACCCATACAACGCCACAATATTTTTACTACTGTCACAGCTGTATGCAAGCGCTAAAGAATGGGAGAAGAGAACTCAACTACATATCGAAATGGACAAGCAGGGCATAAGAAAGCAGCCAAGCGTATCGACATTAATATTACATGGAAAACCTATTAAAATATTTGCTTTGGAAATACCAAGTCTATTCTCTGAACAAGTTGCTTCGTGGAGTGAGGATTATTTTATGAGATTGCGAGCGATTGGGTACAAGCCTGATATGTCGGTTGTTGTAGGAAATACCACTGACGACGAAAAGCATGCGATACTCTGCAGGCATAGTGAGAAGACAGGTTTAATCATAGCATTAAATGAGAGTAGAGAATCAATCAGGATATTCAATACTTTACGAGTTTGCAAAGACTGCCACAACGCTGCGGTGCTTACATCGCAAGCATACAACCGCGAGATATTCATCAAAGATGCACGTAGAACTCATCATTTCAAAGAGGGTAAATGTAACTGTGGCGGCTTATGGTAAAATTTATTCTAACAAAGTGCAAACAGCGCAGCACCCTTAGCATATACGCTTACTATACGATCACTTGGCAAATCTACTTTTGCAGGTGTTTTTTGATAGGGAACACCACAACCAGCGTAAAATCCCCACCAAAAAACTTCTCTAGTTGTAGCTGCCATAGCATGACTGAACCCACATGAAATTGAAGTTATAACTTGTCTGTTAAGTCCAGTAACAAGTTTAGGTTTCGATTTGCCCTTTCTACCTAGAACACCATGCTGTTTCGTTCCCCACGAATACACTTGTCCATCATCTGTAAGCGCCAACGAAAACTCGTTACCAGCAGCAATGTCAACAATGTTGATACCTTCCAACTCTTCTACTAGTGTAGGACGCTTACAATTCTTCTTGGAAATAGCACTTGTAATTTGTCCTTTGTCGTTCTCTCCCATGCCATAGACCTCTCCACCTGCCGTTAGAAATAGTACATGATCTTCACCAACAGCAAACTTGACAATGTTATCGAAACCAGGTAGTTCTGTTGGCTCGTCAACATGGTCACGATGACCAAGACCTAATTGCCCGTAATGGTTTACTGCCCAAACATATGCTCTTCCATCTGATGTTAATCCAAACAATGAATCGCACGCTTCGCTCGCGTAATATTCACCATTTTTTACTCCACAGGAAATTGATGATAATGGTTCTGGTAAGTTGTACGGTTCTGTTATTCCATCTTCAGTCTTGTGCATCTGTCCTGTGTCTGGAATGTAAATAAAAAGTATTAAAAGTACGTAATATTATCCACATTATTTCTTCGTCAACGTATGCAAAATCTACTACTCTTCCGTCTAGAGCTATCTTTGCATTTTCCTCGCGTACTGCTACTATTTCTCCATTCGCTTTTTTGTTAGTCTTGACAAGTTTATATACTTGTGAGAACATGTAGAGAGTAATCAGTGGCCATAATCTTGTTTATGCTTGGAGACTGAAAAATTAATTGTGGTACAGATGTATCATTTTCCCATGTTATATGTCTTCCCCAACCGTAAACGCGAGATATATTGGCACCAGTAAAATGTAACACCAACGTTGTTCTTAGCAGTTTAGAAAGATCATGTTCTCTGCTAACAAAGCCGTGAGTATGTACGATAATATCTACGTCAGCAAATGTGTTGTTGTCGTTGGTTTTTTGCCTCTTGTTTTGGACCTCGTCTTGCTCTCTTTCGCGTTTAGACATTGTTTGAGTTGTAACGCCCAGTTCGTCGACAGCTTCATAGAGTAATCCACAAGCGAGTGACCTACCTAAACTCTTTAAACAACTGCACTCCCAGATTTTGTATTTGGCAAGAATTCTTTTCGCCCATTTGCCTCAACAAAGAGCACAATTAGCAGGAACAGGTATTGAAAACTATGAATAAAATCTAACGAAAAAGTTTTCGTGTCCTAACGCTGTAAATGTGCAACACAGGAGCTGCATATCTTTAGTTGGTGGAGATTCGGGTTACAATGCGTCGCTATGTCACATTTCATTTCCAATTAGACG
>JAESGV010001040.1_pt1 | contig 11907 bp, 17 predicted proteins | sample 9269781 | NCBI WGS metagenome assembly JAESGV01 (sample SAMN15741586, study PRJNA653496) | algae metagenome | isolation source: Tildeniella torsiva UHER 1998/13D and co-occurring heterotrophs from... | place: Slovakia: Slovak Paradise National Park, Hrabusice, Kosice Region | collected 2000-01-01 | reverse complement strand
CCCTTTTTGTACACGACAATTAATGTTTTTGTTCGCCTTCCAATAGACCTGTTCCTCTAAATTTGCCTAAATTACCATTTCCATAGACTGGATATTGGTAGTGGCGATCAGTTGAGAAGAACTTTTGATTCACGTCGAAATCTTTTTCGTCTTTCATCAACTCTGCGATTTTCTTTTTAAAGGCACGATCATTGACTGCGAACGCGATATCTTTTTCTCCTTGCAAAAATGGAGTCATTGCTCCTTGAAGGGCATCTTTTTCGATGGCTAAGTAACTACCATGGTTAATAGATTCTAAAATTCTTACTAGCGTCGTCGTTCTGCAACTGCGAGTTTCCACCATCCATAAAGCATAATTAAAGTAACAACTGTGTACATGGTTCCTGGTCTCCAAAATTTGTTTTTTGCGTTTTTTCTGATACGAACGGGAGCGAAACCTCCTGCTGGAGGGACGTCTTGATTTATTGGTGGCGCATCGGTAACGGCTGGTCCCATGCCTGCGATTGGTGTTACAGCGTTGGTGTTTCGTGTTGGTAGGTTGCGTACAGAGAGCAAGGCTCTTCTAGATAGGCGAGACAGGTTCATAGTGTTTGTGAGTTTTGACAAGGTTGGCCAGTTGTAACGCTACAACTTTTGTCAAAACTCACAAACACTATGCACCTGTCTCGACAAAATATCAAGAGTTTTGGTGATATATAGTCCAAACCAATGATTTTGCAGGAAACCAAATACATGTATTGTGTAATGAATGGATTTATCAAAATCAAATACTTAGCAACAATTTAAGAAAAGACGAGGAGGCAAAGAGGAGAGTGATCTAGTACAATAATAGCTGAGGTAAAAATTTGGGCAGCAATGAGTAAAACGGGGCAACTATGACCTAGAACTTCCAACAAACCTGTTGCACGAAAGAGTTTCGCCCTCCAAGTTCCTCTGCACCAATGCACTCGTCAACAGCTAACTCGCAAATTGCACTGTTATTGCTTAAGTTGTCTTCGTTTGGATGACCTTTTATAATATCAACCTCCTGATAAAGGACGACCAAACCCATAAGAGATTTAAAACGGTTCGACGAGTAACTCAGCAACAACAATTCACAAACAAATGAACACACACGCTCTACCATTCGAGTTCAAGAACTCTCTAGTGTACAATCCACAGTTTCGACGTGATGTTTTGTCTTGTGTAGATTCGAAGGGAATTTCGAAACACTTAGAGCTATTTGACGCAGTTCAAGATTGGATGGATGCAGAAACACTAGAGTCTCGCAAGTACATCGCCATCTCTATATACATGACATACATTGAGTCTAGCTCGAACTGGCGTGTACCATTACCTATGGCCATTGTACAAAGCTATGGTAGTCTCGTCTGTAAAATGATACAAGACTCGGATTTTTATCCAGAAGAACAGCTAGAGATCCTAATACTTCAAGTTGAACACTACACCCTAAGTACGATGATCACATATCGTGATAGAAAACTAGCGTCGCAAGAAACTAAGCAAGAACGATCTAACACATCATTCATTCAGCGTATTAAATCAATTCACAAGAAGTGGAGCGGAAGCAAGCTCACTTCACATTAAATATTTTCGTTCATCAAACAATTTGCATATTTTGTACTTATTTTGCCTCTTAAAAGGACAAAGCGCAGTGCAATAATTCGTGGTCTTTATATAGAGCTAGTAAAGTCTAAGTTCTGTAATATCTTGCACAATGGTTTGTTCATCTTCTCGTGTGACTTGAGCATCAAAGCCAAACAAAACAGCAATACATGATTTCTAATCTCATCTGACTCTGTCTCATTTTCATTGAAAGTAATTCCATTATTCTTGTCGATCATTCCAACAAATTTGCCATCATAAGGTTGTTTTTATCCTTAATACATTGAATAATAATCGTATCAGAATCATGCTCGAAGATCCACCAAATTGGTGTTGTACCAATGTTATCATCAAAAACTTCAATGCCTTGTTTTCACTCATCGCTAGTATTGTACGTGTAACTAACTTCGGTAGTGTTATTCACTGATTTCTTGAGCGTGATCTCTGTCATGTTATTTAACACACTAGCGCTCAAAAACTGGAAGCGATGTTTATAGTCCACATCACGCCAAATTTCCTTGTCAACTGGTTTACGTTCTGATTTCTTTTTGTTTTCTGTTGGAGATTTCTCCTCATTAACGTAGAGCATGGCAAGTTTCATCACTTCGCGACGAACGAGTTGCTTGTACGAAAGATCTTTTCCTTCTGGTAAAACAGTCACAATACCATACACCAATTGTTCTCTGTAAATTGCTTTACACACTTGTACGTGATACTTGTTTCATTGTATTGGTACGTGTTCAGTAACGATTCGAGCGCTCGTTCGTATACCATAAGATTACCAGGTAGTATTACTGGTTCTGGTTCTAGCTCTTGCTCTGGTTTCTGTATCTCTTCGATATCTTTACCAAGTACTGGTGCACTAGGTTCAGGTGCTGTGTTCTTATCCAGTAATGTTTTGATAATTACTTGTGCGATATTTTCATTTTCGTCGGGAACTTTGACTTGTGTTGATTCGGATTCGATTGTATTGGCGACCAAAAAAACATATTAGTTTGATCGAATATTGTTCTCTTTGAATGTTGATTCATCTTTTAAAAATCGCCCACGAGCAAGAATTCGCATCTTATCGGCAGAAATAGATGACATTGTCTCGACTATGGTTTTGAATTCTTGTATGGTCATGGTACTTGGGACTTTAACGTACGAGTCGAACACGCCATTCTTTTGTTGAACGTGAAGATTTAACAATGGTTCAATTGGAGTTACTGTCAATACTTTCGCGTGGTATTTGCGTGGCGCGAACGATAAATCGTAACTTTCCTTCTTTGATTGAATATTTGGTTCTGTCACTGACGATTTGTTTTCCTCACGCGCTGCTACGAGAATAGTTTCTCGTTGAACAATAAATCGAAACTCTTCTTGATGGTTTTGTGCTTCAAATGCGTGGATAGAAACGGTGAGGTCATTTTCAACAGCCAATAGAGTATGATCGATTGTTACAAGTGCAAAGAGGTAACCTCAGCAGTGTTGGTAGATCATTGACATCGATAATGTTGAATAGTGTAGATGCGTGCTGAATACTTTTGTCTTGAAAATGAATTGGGGTTCCGATGGGATAGATATCATTCTCGATGGTGAAAGTCTCTTGCTTTGGAGGTGCGTCTGTTTGCCCTCTTGTTTCTAGCTTTGTTCCAGCATTGTTTTCAAAGAGGACAACGTTGTTCACAACGTTGAGGACAAGCACAGAATCACCGTAACGCATGTAAAATGTTTTGTTGGTTTTGACGTTGATTTGCAATTCATTATTGGTTTCCAAAACAAGGTGATGTGATTGCTCGCCACTCAGTTTGTAGGACATATTGATAATGTACATTGTCATTTGCTATGGCTCATCTTTGATAACGTCTATCTCTAGACATTGTTTCAATTTGCGAATCAATGGAAACAATTCTCTTAATCTACTTTGCAGTTCCTCTCTCCTGTTCTGCTTCAAGTGATTTAAACTCTCACGACTAATTTGACTGTACAACAAGCCCTGATCAAAGTTTCTACCATACGTTAACTCAGATTCTATCATCACAACTACACTCTCTCCTTTCTCAGCCTCGTAAACACTTTGAGTTGAATTCTGAATCTTTGTTACTTTACCAATGTATTGGTATCCTATAACATTGCCCTCACCTTCTATATCGCAATTCAATACAACCAATGGTGTACCAACGCACACCTTGCCTTTCAATACTTCAACACCAACGATAATTGGATTCTTCTTACGAAATACACTATCAGGTAGAATTTTGATACAACATGGCCATATTTCTAGAGGCGTGTCCCTTTTTCTCCTGTGATTTTTCAACATATCAACGATATGATATCTAATGCTTGATGAAATTACTGTAACGTCATTGGATTCGGCAAACTCCAATACATATCTGCTTATGTTTGTATCAAAGCACACAATAACGCGATCTTCGAAACTTTGTGCTGATGCACGTAAGACGTCACTTTCTTGTATATCGCTGACAGAGAGATGTGAAACGGGTATTCTCTCGTTCTCTAGGATCTGCAATATCAACTCTAATTGATGAAACGATGATGTAAACACGCTAACGCCATTCTGTGATAGTTTCTCGTTCAAATCATCATAAATGGACATTACCGAGCTGCATAACTCGTCCACATCGTCACCTTGTCTTACTACTAACATTTTCCCACCAGGTACATCATTCTCCAATCCCTGAGCGACAACACGTACACACTGCGGCCCATGCACCTCACCTAGCATTTCAAACCTCGATGTTCTTTGTTGTACAAGCAGATGCGTTACATTTGTCACAATTGCTTGTTTGTTGCCTGCAACCACAAATTGATCACCTTCACGTAAAATGCCACTCTTTAGTATCACAGTCGCCGCGTATCTATGTTTTTCAACGCATCTCACATCCAAGATGTGACATTCAATCTCATCTGTGATCTTTGCTTCACTTTGTTGCGACAGTTGTACGATATCCGTGATTATGTTAGGTATTCCCTCTCCTGTTATTCCACTAGTAGGAACAATTTTTACATGATCTTTTCTTTCATCGACACTGGCGTTAATGTTATTCGCTGCTAGTTCTCGTTCGATAAATATTATTCTTGCTTCTAGAAATTGAATTACATCTCGCGTTTGTTCTGCTATCGACTTTTTGCTGTTCCAACCGTATATGCGATCGATTTTGTTGGCAATAATCATAAATGGTTTGTTGTGCTTTTTTATCTGTTCTAGAGCGTCAAAGGTCAGTTGTTCCAAGCCCATGAGAAGGTCAATAACAAGTATAGCCATATCACAAATGCTTATTCCTCGGTATCGATCGTGTGACAAGCTTTCCATGCCTGGTGTATCAATAAAGAGTATTCCTGGTAGTTCACACGCCGTGTATTCGCAGAGCACAGAATTCGGAATAAAAGTTACGCCTAATTGTTGCGTGATTCCGATACTATCACCTGTTTCTAGTTTTGTTTTTGCTATTCTATCAATTAAAAACGTTTTTCCTACATCCACGTGGCCAAGAATACAACAAACAGGAGCACGTTTAGTTTGCATTTTAGAATTGATGACAGGAATGACATCGTAACAAAACAAGTAGAGATACAGCTGGGTAGAAATACCTTTGAGCGACGATAGCTCTGTAGTTACAATTTACTTAATCTAATTTTATAACACGTGTTATACTTTTGTGGACCCAAGCGATCTAAAACAATGAAGAGGGTCATACTATTATTTCTGATAGTAGTAACTATTGCCTATGCTCTTACATCTAGCAAGGCAAAGAAACGCAAACTAAAACTCGCCACTCTTAAAAAATCTCTAGCCCCACGCAAAAGTATTCAACAAATCCCTGTGTTCGGAAATGAAATAAGAGATGAGATAAGAGATGAACCTCCAAACGAAAACCCATGGAGCGAGCAATTTGGTTCGGGAGATGGTGGTTATGAGCAGGGAGATTATGAACCGTCACCATGGAACGTACAAATGACAAACGATGAAGGTTATAGCGACGAAGAAACTCCACTACGACTTCCTATCATATCAAGTGAGACATTTAGAAGAGATATGAACACCATTGCAAAAATGAGAGTATAAATAATATTTTACTGAGAAGCCAGCATTGTTAACGTCTTGGTACACGATTTTACTCGTTCGTCACCCATAACTGATTCATTAATTGTTCTCTCAAAACAAGCAACGAGGTATCTTACTAGGTCCACATTGACCAACTTGCATAGTGACCTAAATACAGATCGTTCTCGATCGTCAAAAGGATACGATTCTGAAATGGAAACAAGTACACGTACTACACCCACTAAAAATTCATCACAGAATATTCTTGCCAAATTTGTTCTACATTCCACAGGACAACATTGTCGTAACTCATTCAGTGCAGATAAACCATCGTTTAACAACTCTGCTAATGGTAAATGTGCCAAAAGTGACTTGGGAGGAGCAAATAGATCATTTTCTTGTTGATGTGGAGAGGGCGTGCTCGTTAGTACACGATTGGGAGGTTGCCATCTATGATTCTGTATCGCGTGAGAAAACCTCAAAACGGCATCTTTTGCGTTCAATTCAAAAATGCGTATGACGCGTTCGATGAACATTTGTGCGACTATGGGACGAAAATCTGCTCCTAGTTTGGCAAGACCATGTCCACAGTACATTGTTCGTTCCAATAGTTTTGCACAATTTTCTCCACTCAACGCGCTTTGTTCACACTTGGTTAAATGGTTGGAAAGAATTTGTACAAAGTATTGGATCAAATGAACAGTGCAGGATGGTAGCACGTCATCGCCTTCTTCACTTGTATCTAGGGTTGATGGACTTGACAATGCATCTTTTTGTGTAATAGTGAACGAGGCTTGGTATTGAGTGATAATTCCGAATAATTGCGTTTTGAAAGCATCGATGAGTGATGATAAATAGTCGTATGCGCGTTCATCTTCTTGTAAATGATTCAAAGCGCGTAATAGTCTTTCTTGTAAATATGTACTTCTGCATTGCAAAAACATGATTCGTAGTTCGCGTTCGTTTCTGCATACTTGCATTCTTCTCAGCAGGCCAACTATTTTTATGCAAGTTGGAACGTTGCACGATCGCGATCGTAACGTGTTCATAAGTTTGTTTATCAACCACGAGATACATTGTTGTGTTTCGTTTTTTAATTGCTCCACTAGTGTGAGATCTGGATTTCCTCTACACATATTCTTCACTGCGATATCCAAATCGAGCGCTTCCGTGTATAAATCATTTCTTACACACGTTTCTGTGAGTTGTGGTATTTCTAGAAGTGATAAAAGATGACTAAAGTTATCTAGTGCGAGTTTGTTGCTCTGCTTTTTACCTTGGTAGACTTGTTCACTGTTTTGAAATGACTCCAATGAGGATTTAAAATCGTTCAACGTTTGGAAGCAGGGCCCATCATTCTTTAAACTTGATTGGTCTTTTTGTAGCGACGCTTGTAGTTTTTCCAAGTTTGCAGATAGCGACTGCAACGTTGTTTGTGTTTGCAGGAATACTGGATATTCTTGTACGGAATAACGTTCTATTTGCCGTTGTAGATTCACTACTGTGTTTGGTAGTCGATGTGAGTGCTCGTACTGCAACTCGTTTACAGACTGTCCTGTAAGCTCTCCGTACTTGAGTACAGACGATGTCATTTGTTTGGAATCCAAGTTGGCCACTTACAAGATGCACAAACACATACAGTTTATTTCTATTTATTTCCAATACAATACCATTCTTATGCCTGTAAGGCTAGCGACAAAGTTCTTAGCTTGACTGAAGGCTGTACATATCTTAGATATCAACTTGTTCATAGCACCTGGTGTTGAGACCAATTTTTTGATGTATTCGTACAATGCCGTAACGGCGTTTCCTAGAAGAATTCCTGATGCTGATGAGACAGCTTCTACAGCTGTGGCGACCACTGGTGACGAATAACAGTACATTCCTGAATGCACTGCAGCTGGTAAGATTGCCGAATAGTATGTAAACGATGCTGGGTGTGGAACCATGATAGATGATACAAGCAACGAGCCATGAAAACCAATTTCAAACGCCACGACAGGAAGATAGATGTAAGCAGCGTACGCACAAGTTGTTGTACACGCAGCGACGATCGAGTACTTGACGACCTTATCCAGAGTTGTTGACTCGGTGATCGACTTGTCTGAAACTGTGAAGGCAAAGGTAAGATCCGTGAACTCCAAGGCAATAGCGTTCATGTCGAAGATTATTCTTCAGGTGGTTTCGACTACTGCTTGGGGAAGGGTTTATATAGACTCTGGAAGCGTCGAAACGCATACACTTAGTTGTGGGATCAATGAACGGATTTTTCTGATTGGTCGATTATTTTCATGCTATTACAACCTCGTTTTTTGCTAACTGAATGAATATCTAATTGATGTTGGTCGTAAAATGATACAATGCCACTGTTATACAGGCGCTAGATTGTCTTTAGTCCTACATAGCTTCTGCCTCCGTATTATACGCGTTCGGTTTGTACGTGTTATGCATGTGATGGCCTGTTTGTTGGTGAGATGGTCAACTATGCGGTTTACCAGTTGTAACTAAAGAGCACATCTCTTCCGAGCTTAGATAAAAGCAACATCCCAACTGGTTATGAACATTGGCTAGACCACTAGTAGGCTACAAGCTTTCTGTATTTCGCGTACAAAATTGGAAAATATGGGCAAGGAAATGTTTTACTTGTTTACATTAGTAGGACTCGTTTCCTCGTGTAGAAAACTCTCCATGATGTTGTTTAAAATCTTGAACCTTTCGTTCGGCATTTTCATATTGCTTTTCCGCCTTTCTCATTGGTTGCTGATTGATTTCCACCGGCGAACTAGATCTTAATTGTTCGTTCACTTGGTCCAAAGTTGCATTTATAGCATCTGTTGCAGCTTCTACAACTCCCTCTACGCTAAGAATGACTTCATTGTACTCCATTTTTGCTGGTAGCGCTGGAGACGAGCGAATGACGGATGAGTCGTGTTCCTTTTTCGCGTGTCTTAATTGCTTTGTGAAAGATTCTTTGTGATGTGCATGCTTGTCTTCCAAATCGATTACGTTAGCTTTTGACTTGGAGTCCGTGTTGCATCTATGCATTTTTGATGTGTCTCTATTGTATTGTACCATCTTCGAGTTTATTAGATATGTTTTATATTTCGAGAAATATGATGCTTTGTTGTGGTTTGAAAAATTGAGTTGCCGAATAAAAAAGGCAAACTAAAAATAATATTAGCTATTTTACTTTGTTAAAATGCAGGCTTAAGTGCTGCAATGGGAACACTTCCTCAAGAACAACAGGTATGTAGTATGAAAAATGTTTATTGATCATCTTCATCATCTGGTGGAAGTGGTAGATTGGCAACTTGTTCTAACATCATTGCAGATTCTTGAAGAATTCTTGGGTCAACAGTGATGTCTGACGGGTAAAGAGCTGGTGCTTCTGTGAAAACGACCTTTTGTGGTTCAGTGCCACCTGATGCGATGTACAATTTGCGAATGAGATACAAGAATGGCCTCTCGTAGTTGTAGTTACTCTTTGCCGACATATCGTAGTATTGGATCATCTTCTTTCTTGCGAATGTGATTTGCTTGGGCTTTACTTGTCTGTTTGCTACCGAGACATCAACCTTGTTGCCAATTAGAACAATTGGAATACCTTCTGCAATTCTGGTAATGTCACGGTACCAGTTGGGAACATTACGGTATGTGGACTTGGATGTTACGTCAAACATGATGATACAAGCGTTAGCTCCAATATAGTAGCCGTCTCGTAGCCCACCATGCTGTTCCATTCCAGCTGTATCCCAAATCTCGATATCTACTTGACCGAGTGTAGTATAGAATGTTAATTTTGATACATCAACGCCAATGGTTGGGATGTATTTGCGCTCGAAATTACCTTGAATGTGACGCTTGACAAAGGTGGTCTTGCCGACACCAGCATCACCGATAATAACGACTTTGAACTTTGGAATTACGTGTGTTGTCATTTGTTGCGTTTTACTATTGATTAACACAGCTCTGTCAGCTGTTCTTAAATAGTTTGGTACTGTTCACAAAACTTTGTGAAGACCAATCGTTTTCGGGATGAACGTTCTACTTGAAGCTACCAGTGATAACTTGGGATTCCCAAGTTGAAGAGATCAGCTACAGCTTGTTCTCAACGAACCCCCTACCTGAACTACCTAAGTTTGGATAATATAATTTGAAGAGAAACTTCTGGAACCTTTCGCTAATAGTGTTTTCGATCCACTATTGAATAAGTTCATTATCAAAGCCAATCCTCTCAACCGATGCAAAGCCATGGTACATACTATCAGATTGTAATTCCTAAATAAGAAAGCTGTAAACCGTACAATGAAGCTCGTGGTACTGCTTCTAATCACGCTGTTTGCGATAGTATTAGCAGACGCAGAACCAACGTCAGAGGTACAAATATCTAGTGTGTTACTGGCAAATACAGCTACTGAAATTCCTCAACCTCCATCGTTCGATGAGTCAAATGGAATAGATAGCTACACACAGCGAAGTATCGATTTAATTAATTGGCTCGTAAAGTCTCAACGTGAAGAAGACGATCGATTGCAAAAAGAAGTCGATGAAGCTGAGAAGAAACTTAACGATTTAAGGGATGAGGAGTGGAAATTGAGAAACCAACTACCGGTGATTCTCGAGGAACAAGAGCTGCTCAAAGTACTGGCAAACAACGCATCGATGCTGAACGATACTCACAGTCAGGAGCAATTGCAAGCGATTCTGAATCAGATTGGAAAGACTGTAGAAGAAGATCAAAAGAGTACATTAGCGAGAATAGGACTAGTTAAAACATCAATCGAAGAACAGTCTAAGGAGCTAGCAAAACGAAAATCGCTACAAGATGAAGACAAACTAAAAGTAGCTAAGAGAAACGCTGCCGATTTGGCAATCCGAATTGCAAAACAGATTGACAGTGATAGAAAAGAAGCAGCGACGAAATTAACAGAACTTTCTTCACGTATGACCAAATACCAATAAACGATCACAGAGTAAACAGGTGTTGTAATTTTTAGACAACTAGAAATATGACACAAACGCAGTATTCATTATATCTTCTCGCAACTTTGTTACTAGTGATATCTTGTCTTACGGAAGTCATAGAATTATATCCAGACGAAACACTGTTTAGGGAGTCCATGAAACCAGGACAATCACAATTGTACAAATTAAATAACTTGAAAAAAGACAAAAAATACGAATTACGAGTATCATACCCAGCAATCGTAGGACAGAATATATTCAAATTTTACATTTTAGATGCCAGCCTTTTTTACGATAAAGATTGCATCAGACTTGAGTGAATTGCGACAATCACACGCTAGAAAAGTGTTAAATATTGAAAAAGAAATCTTTGATGCAGAGCACGATACAATGTACGCTTTGGTATCTGTGGAACGCGAAGGGATTTCAAATGATCCAATTGTCCAAGCAGCACCGATCATCTATAATATTATTTTGGAATCGCTGATACTTGGTTCAGTTCCAATAAGTGCCCTACCATTAGGTATTCTAGTACTCGCATCGGTACTATTTACTTTCGCAATTGTCTACACATACTATAAACGCTCAAAACTAAGAGGAGATTGATACAGTGACAAATTTATTCTTCTTCTACAATTTCAGCTTCGGCAGCCCATGAACTCGCCATATTATAATACGATTCTAAGCCTAAATCCGCCAAATACTTTTGCGCCGTTTTTTCGTCAGCAAAATTTTGGAACTTGAATGTTTTAAATGCACGATCTCTCAAAATACCGTTCCATATCAACGCGCATTTTTGTTTGTTTGAGCTTTCCAAATCTTCATCATCGTCATCTCGCTGTTCCTTTCCATCTGTTGCTATTTTTCTTGACCAATCAATTCTTTGCAAAATCGTGTGGGAATACTTTCGTACTGCTTTGATACCACCTTCTGCAATGATCAAAATCATTGGTTCATGTTTATCTTGCAAAGTTGACTGCGCACCTCCTTGGTTTCCTCCACATGTGATCACGCAACCAGTAATTCCAAGTTCAGAAGCTTTTACGTTCACTTTGAAACGATTCGCAGGATGTGATAAATCGGCAACGCGGAATATTGCAACTTGTAACTCTTTTGACTCATCATCTGCCAATTTTTGCTTCTTTTTCTGTTTTCGTTGTTCTTTGGTCAGTTTCCGATCTTGATTCCTATCTTCATGATTTTGTACACGTTGTCTCATTTCTTGTCGAATTTGTCGTTCTAGTTTTGTTGGATCTTGCGTTCCACTATTCAAATGAACTTGCATAAAG
>JAESGV010001039.1_pt1 | contig 11914 bp, 9 predicted proteins | sample 9269781 | NCBI WGS metagenome assembly JAESGV01 (sample SAMN15741586, study PRJNA653496) | algae metagenome | isolation source: Tildeniella torsiva UHER 1998/13D and co-occurring heterotrophs from... | place: Slovakia: Slovak Paradise National Park, Hrabusice, Kosice Region | collected 2000-01-01 | reverse complement strand
TTCTGTAAATGATGTGCTTCTTGTTGCAATGCGATAAGATTCGATCGTGACTCGTTTCTTTCTCGCGTAACTTGGTGACATGTTTCTAATAGCGTTTTGTGATCTTCTAACAGTTGTTTGTATTCGATTGAATTAGGATTCCGAACTTGCTCTTTTAGTGTTTCTATTTCCTTTAGTAGTTGACTTCGTTGCGACTCGTACATTGAAATTAATTGTGTTTCTTTCTTTTCTGCATTGGAATGTGGCGATCTATATTGAATAAAATGTAAAACATAACTTACTTCGCGTGGAACTGTTCAAAAATGTTTTTTGCTTCCTTGTTTTTATCTTCTTCGCTTTTTACTTGTTTCTCCAATTGTTGCTTCAATTGCATAATCTCTTGTTCTTTTCTTTTGGCTATCGATTCATATCCATCTGCTTTTGCTTTCAAGTTTTCAACCTCTCGACGTAGCACTAAAACTTCTTTCTGGTGATCGCGCTGGTGTAGTACATCTTGTTCTTTGTTCTTTCGTGTGTCGTTTTGAATTTCTTCGACCTGTTTTTTATACACTGCAATCGTCTTGTGACATTCTAAAAGCTTATCCTGTAGCTTTTGAATTTTAGTTTTCCACTCTTTTCGATCTTCGAATTGTTTGACTAGCTCTTTCCCACGACGTTGGTATTCCGGTAAAATAGCTAAAAATGAGTCTCGTATTGATTGCGCTATTGATCTGTCACTCTCGTTTGAAATCGGTATAAAACCATTCTGCAATAGCATTTGGTTTACTTCTATTAACTCTGTTTCCTGTACTGTTAGCTAATTTGAGCTCAAAATACAAGTTGTGATTTTAGCATGTCGTCTTTTCTTTGAACCAGTTCTTCTGTGGTATCTAGCGACTCATGTTCTGGCGCTTCTACTTCACGTTCTTGTGAGTGATACTTTTTGAGTAAATCGTCCAAGCTTTCGTTAACATTGTTGTATTCGGATTGCGGAGACTGTGGCAATGGAGAAACATTTATCTTTGCTATCGACTCTTTCTGTTTTCTTATGCGCTCCTCGTAATTATGAACTAACTCTCCTACGTTTCGATTGTGAGTTTCTATTTCGCTATTTGAATAAGTAGGTCTTTGGATTGTTGGAATAGATTCAAGCTCTTCCATCGGTAGATATTTACGAACAAGCTCTTGTTCCACATGTGAATATTCATCGCTTTTCATGCCTGACAATTTATCATTCAAATGAGGTCCTCGTTCAAGATCAAAACTAGTATCTAATTCCAGCTCTGTATCAGAAGCAACATCTATAGGTGACAACACTTTCCCAGCATCGTTGCGCTGCATTTTTACAACCAGTAAACTCTGACAAGTGAAATGTTGTTGCTTTCATCGCGCCGTTCATCTGACACTGTAACTGTAGCATCTCTACAGTTAAAATGAAGGGACACATACCCCTTTTACGCGTTACCCTACAGTGGTTGACTATTCGTTACTTAAAGCGCTACAAGAAATTGGTGGAGTACAGCTGAAGCTATGCAACAGCAAGATTTTTGTGAGGATGTATTCCAATATGTTGACCCAATGGCATCTCGTCTAGTACATCAGTACAGTAGAAACTATCAACCTATCCGAGTTCGTAATTATACTCCTGCGAATCCTGTCATTGTTTACATGCCAGAACAGCGAAGTATCTCGCAAGCGCAGCAAGACCAACTCAATCAACAAATTAATGCACTAAATATGTCGTACTCGAATTCAGCGTGTCCTCCACCGTACCACCCATCAAGCGCTCCGGTACCACCACCAAATCAACAATACGCACCACCTCCACAAGACTACTACAACGCGCAACCAGGAGTGCCACCCAATTTCCGACCAGCTCCAACACAATCTTTTGATGCAAAAAATAATTGTGGATGTGGACCTACGTACGCGCCAGATATGCGTCCCACAGTACCAAGAGATGCAGGACCAGTACGAGATGTCGGCCGAGGAGTTCATGATATTCCCATTTTTTCATCACCAGAGCGTAGAAGACCACTTTCTACAAGTTCCGATTTTGGTCGATTCCATCGAAGAAATTATTCTCGCATGTTGGATGAATCAAACGCTCAATCCTTACCAAATCGTCGACATTTGCGAGATCGATGGGTAACTGAACAACGAGATAGTTATGTCTACTATGGAGGAGAAAATCTTCCAAGTGAAGCGCATCAACCGTTTATGCAACAACAAGCGCCTCCTCCTCCAAGAGATTATTACTGGGATAGAGGGTACTCGTATCCTACTTTTCAAGAACAAGACAAAAGTGTGTATACACCGGGAGCAGTAAGACCACAACCAAGTGTTAATCGTTTGAGTACAGATAAAGAGGAGCCAGTAGTGCCGAATACTCCAGCAAGACCAAAATCAGCACAATCTGAGAGACAAAAAAAGAAACCTAGTTCAAATAATTCTAGAAATGTTACACCGAGGAAAGGTGGTCCATCGCGACCGGTAGAGGAAGAAGCTACTCCAAGAAGTGTTGTTTCTTCTCGACGAGCGGCATCTGCGCCACGGCGTGAAAAGGAACCTGAAAATGTTGCCGAAAGTAGTGACGACGAAGAAGAGCGAGGAACATCTAAAATTGCGCAAAATGCGGACAAGTTTAGAAAAACGCGTAACAAGATAAAGAGTTTGCAACTCAAGCAAGATCAGCAAGAACAAAACAAGCATGATGATTATTACATTACAGATCAAGAAATGTTGAATCGTTCTTTACGTAAAGATCAAAAAGATTTAAATCGGTACATGCCGAAGGACAGTAGACCACCATTTCATAATTATGGATGGGCAAATCAACATCCTGCGTCAGAGGCAGAACGCATGAAAACGTTTAATATTAACCCTAGAGATGTTTACGAAGTTCACTCGAATACTATTGGTAGACGAGAAAGAACGCATGGGTATGAAGGTTGGAAAAAGTACTTGGAAGGAACTATTGGATACAAGATGTACCGACCCAAAACATACTTTAACAAAGAGTTTTCGTTTACGAGCAACACGAGACCTAGATCTGCTGGTCGTGCAAGAACCAATAGAAGCTCTACTGGTATGGTAGAAGCATTAAATCATGTAAAATCACCAAAGTCACCGAAATCTCCAAAATCGCCAAAATCACCAAGGACTGGAAAAGGAAAGAAAAAGTTATCACAAAGTGTTGAATTACCAAAAGAGAGTAAAGTGCAAGTCATACAGTCGCAAGAAGAGCCGCTACCTTCGAATCGTAGTAACGCGAGCAGTAGACGTGTACCTAAAACACCAATAGATGAGAGGGATTTGCATATTAACATTCCTCAAACAAAGAAGGAGTCATCTGCAAACTCTACTCCTCGGCAACCAACAAATATCGCTGCAGGTATTGCTCCTCCAAATGTAAACTTTACAAGAGATTTACCGGAACGAGAGTTTGAAAGAGAAGTCGAGCAAGAGCGAGATCCTCGCTTTTACAATGTACAATATCCACCACAATATCCTTCATATCCACCTGCTCGTTATGATCCCGCTAATTATGAAGAGGGAGCAGGATTACCTCATGCTCCGTATCCATCTTTTGTTGGTGATTCGTATGACCCTGCGTTGTATGGTGGCCATCAATTCTCTGAAAGGTCAGGAGAAGGTATAGGCACAAATGAAGGTCATCCACGAGCATATTACAGTAGTGATCAGTATCAAAAGTATGATCCAATGTTGCATCGTGAACAGAATCCTCGGTATTACAAGAATTTACCACCTACATATTTGAATTATATTAGAGCTGCTGGTTTGAAAACACCTATTAGCTCACAGATCGCTGATTGTATGAAACAATATGAATAATAAGATAATTTTTAGTTCCTATTATGCTCCATATAGTATTGTAATTGTTAAGTTGACTAACGCGCTTTGTTTTGGCAAACAAATTTAGTGATGAAATAGTGTGCGCTTTTTTAAAGTTTAGAAGTTCATGAAACCAAAAAAAGACTGGAGTGCGATAAGCAGCGTGACACAGTAACAGTCACGAATGAAGTTTCGCGAAAACAAATTTTCAGTGCATACAATATGCTGGGGAGGATAGCAACGCGCAAAACATTGTCTACTGAGCTCAAAAATGTACGTAGCAGTACAAAATCGTACTACGCAAATTCATTTAATGAATTCTTGAGCACACTTCAAACGATAAGATTTTACACTACGATTAATTTGGTGGTGTGTGCTTATTTGGATTTTCCTCCCAGTTTTTCTACGTTTTTGAGTAACGTTTAGTGACAGCACTAAACAGGTTCCTACGACAGTTGAAACGATCACACAAAACACACCATGAAGACAGCGTTCTGTTTACTGTGTCTGATTGTTGTGAGTTTTAGTCAGTTCTCGCACGATGATACAGAAATGTTCACTCCAGAACACCTTCCGTACAAGCCGCCACAGTATCATCCATTCACAGAGTTTGAAAAAGATCCTTTTGGGCTAACTGCTGAGTCGTACGCAGGAGATTTACAGCAATACACACGCATGAGAAACAGTAGAACAAGAAAAGATTTACCGTCACATACAATTGTTGAAAAAGATGTTATTGGAGTTCACCCAGTGAGCGGCAATTTAGTCAAGCAAAAGTATCACTCGCGCATCATTGACGGAACACTTTCGTTGGATACTGAGCGTAGTGTTACAGAGGTCATGTGTCATCATGACAAAGTCACAGTCAAAATCAAAAATAGTGGAGATTACAAGTTGTGGATTCCTGGTACTAGAATGATCATCGGAAAAAAGTGGTCTACCTGCGTAGAACAAAACATTACAGCAGTTTTTCGCATGATGCATAGGAGACAAATCGTTTCTGAAACAGATACTCATGTCGTCATGGAATATGATACAACTCTTCTTAAACCATTTGATCTTATTCTTGACGCTAAAATGAGCGTAGAGATAGCATACAATGAACAAGAAGAGTTGATACCAAACACAAGAAAACGCTTTTTCAGTATTGGAGGTCGACTCTCCAACTCACAAATTTGGGGTTACAACTATGATGCTGAAAATGATACATCAATCAAAGACATACCACTAATAAGTTGGAAATCGAACGATACAGAGTCTTGGTTACAAAAAGAAGTCAACATTACCTGCTACTCGTGTTACGCAGTACTTCGACCAACTATTACAGTTGAATTTGAAATTGATTGGTATGGGTTCAAAAAGTAAGTCGTAATACGTGTCACTAACGATTTTAGGTTGAGTGTAATCACTAACGGACGACTCGTTGTCAGCGTTGGTATTGATTTTCAATTCAAGATTGAAGGAACCTGGGAGAAAGAAGTGGAGATTTTTTCACGTACTCTTGGCACGTTGACGTTCACCATTGGTAAGTCTACTGTTACATTACTAACACTTCAGGTCCAATTCCTATCTCGATCACACCAACAGTCGGACTAAAAGCGTCGATACTAGTGAAAGTTGAAGGTCTACTCCACATGAAAGCACTCGCAAGGTTAACTGATAGTTGCTCGCTTGGATTCTCATACGACAGAAGCGATGGCAACATACGACCCATCTTTACTCATGCAGGTTATAATATGGAGTTTTTACCTCCAACTGTTCAAGATGACTCTTATGCCTCACTTGTCAGCACGTTCAAGCTCATACCGTTTACTACTATTATGCTATGGGACACTTTCCCATTTTATTTTGATATTCAACCCACTCTTAAAGTTAGTGCACACGTTGGCGCTACTGCTGAACGGTGTCCTTTGGGAGTCCAATGGAACACTGAATGGGCTCTCTTTTACGCATATCAAGTGCAGGCTGCGCAATTATCCGGTATTCTTGAAGTACTCGTTGGTTCTAGTGAACTTACATTTGGTGGTATACTACCATCGCCCAAGGAGATTGTTCCTAAAGTGTTCATAGACTATGAACCTCTTAGATGCAAGTATTGTTCAGGTTGTTTCACGGTCATAGATGCGTTATCGCTTTTAAACAACTTGTATAGTGCTGTTACAGGGTTAGTAAGAAACAGAAATAACCAACAAACATTGGAAGCCGTTTCAGCCGAGAGTACAGTTCAAGTTTCGTTCAACTACCCGTTTGGGTGTAACAGAGTTGAATTTGTGAGGTACGACAACTCTACTGGACAATCCACCATCATTAATTGCTCACCTACCCTCACACCAAGTTTGACATCAACTACAAAGACACCATCTACTACCCCAACAGCTGCAACTACCACAAGAACACCAACTACTAGTGCACCCAATACAGCAACGCCAACTCCACGAGTCTCTACCACTTCATCGCCGTCAAGTACATCTCCGCCGACAACTCCATCCACAACTTCATGTCCAACTTCGCTCACTGCAACGTGTAGCGTAGGTATGCAACCATGGAGACATTCTATGCAAGCCAAAGTTTATAATGCAGGAGGAGCTCTTGTAGCGTCGTCTGGATACATTGGAGTTACAAACTGTCTACAAGGCACTTGTAGTGGCGTTTCAAATAGCTTTGGATACTCGTTGGAGTTACTTGACGACATACCAAGTCTAAAACTTCGCTCTGGTTACAATATCACTCAAGTTCATGCTGTGCAGAACATGAATTGCAACTATTACAAAGTTGCCAGAGTAGTTGAATTTAGCTTTGAAAGTATTGAAATTCACGTCACGCTGAAAAGATTCGGTAATGGTGATAACACTCCCTTATTGGTGCCATATACCACTGGAACACTTCGTGCTTTGAATCCAGATGACAGTTCAGCACTAGCGGTACAAAAAGGACAAACAGTGCAACTTGTAGTACCCACGTCCAACAATGTACTGTTTGCAGTATGTTCAAGGAGCACCAGTCCGTCTACCTATCAAATACAAATGGTACGTGAAGTTGGCACCTGGAGAATGGATACTATATTACCTGAAACAAAAGTAGCAAACGCAACTTATGTTGAGATTGATTTTAGACCCTTGCAAGAAGTGACGTATGATTACTGGGCCGTTGGCTTTATTGGAAAAGATGTTGAGGTGTCTGTGTATGTAATGCCTGATGAGTTAGATTACACCAATCTCTCACCGCTGTCTGGATCAGCTAACTATATGGAAGCAGCGATTACTAGAGTAGGAAGTAGAAATACAACTGCACAGAATCATGTAAGAGCAACTATTTGGGCATATAATGATACTACTGTGCAAGGATTCGTTACAGGTTTCAATACAATGTCGATATATGATCAACAATTAGTACAAGTCGACAATCAACTCATTCAAGTAATTGTACCGAATACTATTGATGCTACTTCACTCACAACAATTACAGTTACAGTAGAGAAGGCGATACCAAGCACTATGACTGCCATCTGCTGGTACTCTGGTAATCTACTGATAACATTGGTACAACTTACTACACCAACTTGTATTTATAACACTGATACCGTAACATCATTTGACGTTAGTGTTCCAGCGTCGTCTATCAAGAATAGATACTTTATGCTGGTTGGCTCAAACATTGCGTCGGTAAAGACGTCATACGCCACAAACATCAACTCTGGTGATAGTTTGACTATTCCATTCGTAAACAAGCAAGCATTGATAAAGTTAGCAAACTTTACAAGCTATGAAACTTTAGCTTTCCAAGTTAGAGCACGAAACTCGACAGCAGTTGTTACATGTGGTGAAATTGGCAGTGTTTCAAGGCGAACATCAGTAACACAGGTCTACGTAGCAAATAATGCAACAATTAGTTTCGAAATTGATCGAACAATATTACAAAGCTATTATGACAAAGAATGTTACCTTTCTGTCTCGGTTTCAGTCCCAAATGTCACTAGTTTACAAGTAACATACAATGGTGTGATTGATTGGGTTGCGTTAGAAATGAACATTCCCGTTGCTTCTCAACAAGCAACATTCATACGAGCAAGTTTCGGTCTAGTAGCCTACATGTCAAATGGTTACCAAGCAGGTGTAGCTATATCAACTCTCAATCACAATACATCACTCTCTGTAGATGTTGGACGTTTTTCAAGCAATCAGTTCACTGCGATTGACAAGAGATTGCATGACACTACTCCAGAAAGAACAATATTACAAGCAACGATTTTAGCTCAATACTACTCTTCAGAATCGTTTGTGTTACGGTTTTTCTCATCAGAAACACTCAACGTAATGATAAGCGTGGCAACTTTGCCTGCTGCCAGTGTAAACATCACAACAGTATTCATCAACGGTACAGATGCCAAATATGCGATACAACTAGAAATAAGCAGAACAGAGTATAGTTGGAATCAGGCACTTGGTACGAGAGCAGAAAACACCACCTCTATTACCATGTTACGCAACTTGCGTTTATTGAATGAAGATTTATCCATGTCAAACTGGACTTTTACGCCGCAGTTAATCGCAAACAAGTTAGATGAAGTGAAGAATGGCACTAGTTACACCTCTAGAATATTTACTACACAACAAGGTTTCAAAACACAAACGCTTTTCATTAGAATTCCAAATAGCGTACCTGTTACTCTGTATCAACGGTTCACTCTATTAGGTTTACAAGCTGAATATTTTAGTACGTTTGACAAGCAATTATACGTTGTACAGCAACCTGTGCTTCCTACAACTACAGCAAGTCCTACGCCTACGCCAACTTCAACTGCCAAACCAACTACAAGCGCTGCTGTATTGATTACGACAACTGCTGCGCCTATAACAACAGTTGCCCCAACTACAACACTAGCTCCAACAACAACTGCAACACCAGCACCAACTCCAGCATCAACTATGACAGCTGCACCTACTACAGTGGCACCCACAACAACAAAAGCACTAACCACAGTTGCTCCAAGTACTACACTAGCTCCAACAACAGTTGCTACCACAAAGACTGCTGCACCAACCACAACTGTACTAACAACTATCTCTGCACCTACCACTACTGTTGCACCAACGACCACCGCAGCTCCAACTACTACTGATTCACCAGCAACATCTACAATAATTCCTAGCACTACTCCAAGTCGTTCTTCAGCTACACCGACTGTAACATCGACTACAACTACCTCAACTTCTCCTACTACAACTGTGTCTACCATCGCAAATCCAACTACTACACTATTTCCTACACAAGCTGCCCCAACAACATCTGCTCCAACTACCACTCGTGCTACTACACCATCAGTTCCAGTTTCAACAACAGGAAGCACCCTCATTAGCATAGCTACAACAGTTTCTATCCGTGTGATTGGAAACGCAACAAAGATTCCCACTCCATCAACTGCAGGATCAATGATGGTCTTCTCAACAGATGGTGCATCAACTACCATAACTGTTACTCCAGCTAAAACAGAGGTGTCAACAGGAATTGGTATCCAACAAGCAGTACTGAGCTTCTCTGTGACACAGCTTTCTACATCTGCACAACTACTTGTGACCTTGTTCGACACAACTGGTAAAGAATTAGCTAGCAAAACTGTTACTGTTTCGGCAGTAGGTGAATTCAAAGCAGATGTTACATCGTTGATATCAACGATCAAGAGATCATTAAGTGAAATTCGTCAAGTAGTTGTCAATGGTCAGCAGGTGAGCTTTAGCGTTACTGCTGTCACAGCTAATGCTGCAGTAGCGATAAGTCCTATTGTATCCATGTCGCTACAACTAGCTCCATCTGCGGGAGTTGCTGCACCAGTACCTGCGCCAACTACAGATTGGATATATGTAGTAATGATAGCTGCTCCATCTGCCGGTGGTGCTGCTATTATTGTTGCTGTGCTTGCTGTGTGTTTGGTAATAACTGGTATTATCATTTACAGGTGCAAGAGGAAACGCACAGCCAAGAATGTTTCGGATGATAACTCTGACTACATGCTATAAAAAATGTTTAGCTAATACTCCTCTTTTAAGTTGACCTTTGTAAATAAAATAGCTACCTGCAAAATGGATGGCGATGAATTAGATATGGATGGCTGGGATACAGCCTTCACAAAACCTAAATTAACCACATTTTCAACGACAAGGGATACTCATATCGAACAGCAACATGTACGCCGATCTAGCTAAATAATAAAAGCATAGGGTTCCGATGACGATAGCGATAACGAAAGTGAAAACGAAGAGATTATACCTGAACGAATCGAGGACAATATTATCGATGATAACGCTCAATTCATGTTGGAGGAAGTGGTATTTGATTTTGATCGAACGTTTATTCAAGGAGCTGCTGTAAACGGAACGTTAATGCTTGTAACAGATTCTAATACTGTGGTGATACAGTACGACGATGAGTCCTACTGCGGTGAGTTGTAAAAATCGAAAACTGACAACAACCAGAGTTCGAACCAGACACGAAAGCTGATGAAACAATCTATAAGGCGTATATCGACCCTACAGGCACTCACGTCTTGATTTCCATGACAAATGGTGATAATTACTACTTCAACGCGAATAGCAAAAAGAAACCAAAAAAGATTCCTATTATGCGAGTATGTCGAGTTATTCACAACCTAACAATAAAAGGACACTATCATAGAAAGTGTAGGTTGGGACAAAAAAATGGCAGACAAAGACACAACTGGGAATATTTTAATAGGCTCCGACTCGTGTTTATTCGAAACAAAAATCAATGTCAAGGATATCTCTGGCGACAAATTGAACGTGAGGCACTTCAAAGCAGTTTATGATTTCAAAGACAACGAGATGCTTATATCTGCTGGTAAAATAACTGGAATAGAAATCGAATACTTTCCACAAACGAAAAGTAACATGATTGCGCATTTTTTGGTCATGGTCACAACACCGTTCCGATTATTCGAGTTTATAGGTGGCCCAAACTTTGAAGAACTTTTCGAAAACTACAAATCAGCTAATATTCTGATAGGAAAAGAACTGCCCTATGGTATGTGAGCGTTCATGTAAGACTAACAAGTTACAGCAAAACGATCAGGACAAAATAGTGAACTACACTTTTTCAAAAAGGGAGACAAACCAGCAGAATCGTTCGCATGGCTAAGCAGTACGTTAGTTTTTCCACACTCACTGTTTTAGATGCTGGTATTTATCATGGATCTTTGACGTTCAAAAATCGTAATACAGGAGCGTCCGCACTTAAAAATAGTGAAATCATACAATTCGATAGCAAATCAGTTGTGTTGTCGATAGCCGTGACAGAATTCCACACGTTCATCGTGTATCCAGAACGCATAGCAATTATCATGCAACCACCAGGTTTGTGTTCTGGAAAACCAGCAGACGCACAATCAGATTTGGCACAAGTACCAGTATCATCGTTAAAAACTGTCTACCAAGAACTATTCGCACCAGTACGTTCACCATTTCAAATACTCACACAAATAGTCAAAAGGTAATTTAATCGGACTATTCAAGGACATTTCCACTGATGTAATCTACGTCTACACTGATACAAGCGTATTCAAAATTCTCGTCGACGATGAAGAACGCGATGTTTGGCGATTGTACTTGGAACAAGCGTTAGATCCAACTGGCTCTCGAGAAGAATATTTCGACATGGCGTTTCGACTCTGTAAACACGATGCAAAAACTCGTGACATTGTATTAACAGCAAAAGCAGATTTCTACGTCAAAGATGGTCGATACAACGAAGCAGCAGATATCTACGCAAAAACTACAAAAATGTTCGAAGATGTCGCGATCATGTTCCACAGTAAGAACCAAAAAGACGCTCTTCGAATTTATCTTCTCAACAAGTTACGTTTGATATCAAGTAACGCCAAGAAAGAAAATCAAGATTTGACTCAGTTGAGTTGTCTGAGTACTTGGTTGACTGAAATGTACTTGGACAAAATGAATCAATTGTTTGACGAGGGAGAGAAAGCAAAACAACAATTTGAAAAATTACAGAAAGAATTTAGAGACTTTTTAACGACTAATAAGAAACATTTGAACAAGGACACGACGTTCCG
>JAESGV010001038.1_pt1 | contig 11931 bp, 13 predicted proteins | sample 9269781 | NCBI WGS metagenome assembly JAESGV01 (sample SAMN15741586, study PRJNA653496) | algae metagenome | isolation source: Tildeniella torsiva UHER 1998/13D and co-occurring heterotrophs from... | place: Slovakia: Slovak Paradise National Park, Hrabusice, Kosice Region | collected 2000-01-01 | reverse complement strand
GTGAAGACTGTAGCTGCGTACTATGGAGGTATTGCGTTAAGGCATGATTATGAAACTGGAGAGCAACTTGAAGTAGTAAAAGTAGAAGATTTGTGAAGATTGAAATACAGAGCCAACTTTACTTGTTACAAGTGTAGAACTCCTCATTCACTGACTTTGATTCTGTTTGGTGGATAAGCATTACCAAGTTCAGTAACGCACATGAATCTTGTCTTTCCCCAATAATCGACTCTGGTACCAGAGTCAACTACAAACAATTCATGTCCAGTCATTGAGCCCCTGTAGGTAAAAACCCAAAAGTTACTAACTCCTAATGAGCTGGCAAAGTTCTGTACGAATTCTTTCTCATCATCTGCATCAATGCGTGCCAATTTTCCATTCAGGTAGCTTTGGCAGTACTGCATGGCATTTGAACCAAAAGCTTGTTTGATTACCAAATAGTAACGAAGGTTTTTGTAGTCCTTGTAGTAATAGTCAACATGACCTACTGTTAGTGGCTCACGTGGCGTATCACTTGTCATGTGAACTGGTTGTTCACTGATGGTAGGTTTGGTTGGAGGTGCTACTGTATCAACGTGGCTGGTGGTTGGGGTAGTGCTAGATGATATTGAGAGAAGTGCCCATGAAGATCTAGATGCGGAGTTGCCGCCGCCAGTAGATGCTAACGTAGTAGGTTCACTAGTAGTGACGGGTGGAGCTTTTGTTGCTGGTGGTTGGGTAGGTGCCAGATCTGATGTGGAATTGACCGAGTTGGATAGCTTTGTGTGTCCGTCGGACCCATAACAACCATGACAGTGCTCATTTCAGAGCTCAATCGATACAATTTAAACGGAAAGATTGGAATGCTCTTGTAGGCAACATCAAGTACCTCTGCTACTACTGCAACGCCGAAGAGACCTGCTTTTGAGTATGTTCCAAAAGTTTTGTGAATGAGGCATTACTGACCGCTTCGTAGGCTTTTTCATACCCAATGCGGGTGTTACCTGCGACATTGATTCCACTTTCGATTCTTGTGACTGCAAATATTTAGTAAAACATCAATCAACGTACGAATAACTGCTTCATTTTTCTCAACTTGTGCCATGTTTGTAGACTTCCAGTGCCATGGGAGATAGTATTTCTTGTAGCCAATGTGCATGGAAGGTTCATGAAATCTCTGACGGTGGTAGTACTCGTGTCGGTTGGGTCGATAGTATTCATTTGCTGACTGAACAGAGTGTCGAGATTCACTGCCATGATGTATTGTAGTTAGTTTTTGTTTGTGTTGCTCAGCATGGCATCGTCTGTGTTTGCTTTTTATTCTATCGTGTCAACTGTCAGAGCTATGAAGTGATTTCTTGTAACTTAGATATTCTATTATTATAACTAACAGTGAAAAAATAAATGGTGAAAGCAGGCGTTAATAGATTCGTTGACGAAGATCGTTTAGATTTCTTAGACGAGCCAATATGCAACATAGCATATGGTCATGGTGTGCATGTGGGACAAGAAGTTGGCAGCATGACAGTACGCGAGTATATATCGCTGAACTTGCTGTATCGATTTTTTAAATTCAGTTATAAACAAACAATAGCAGCTGATTATCTTGTTCGTATGTCACATACTTTACATCTATCTAACACATAGACTCTTTCCTTTATTTTAATGCTAGCAGAGCCAACAGCATAAGCGATACTTTCTATCTACAGTGGAGAATGATCTTTAATACATATTGCTACCCTAACACCATAGTATACAGTTCAATTAATCACAGACAAGAGGAACTAATGTATAAGGGCTTACTTGAAACAATTGTACAATATTGATACATAACTAATACTTTAGGATGTAATTAAGCATTGGTTTACATCTAAAAGAAATAAATACATTCAACTAAGCACTGATGAGACTGAAGACTTGGAATAAATAAATCAAATGTTTATATATGGCTATGTAAAACTATCTATTTATAAAACATATATCAAACAAGTTGCACTTGGTAGCTTTTACACATTTAATAAATACAATGGAAAATAGATAACAATTGATACAGATCATAGAACACTTTTTCACATATTTAACTAACTTGTTGACATTTATAATATGTAGGGTTATTGATAATTACCCATAGATGCATATATTATATTTGTTAATTACCATTATACTATTTAGCTAATATAAATAAAAAAATTATTTAAACTTTTTTGATTATTTAATACCAATTATTGTTAAAGCAAACCAGTTTATAAGGCATATAGCAAACTGTTATAGTATTAACCTTATAAATATCATATTAAATAATTCATATAAGTTAAAATAATAAATATTTTAGAGCTTTCAACCAAGCTAGGTCAAATTAAAAGCAATAGCAATAACTTAATTGGTTTTACATATTATTTTATTATAACATATGAAAATTTTTATAAGATAAATATGTAAGTAACAAAAAAAAGTTTAATTTATTAGGTTAATAGTGCAATATTGGTTTTAAACAATATCTACTGCTCATATAAGTAGTCTGACAGTTTTTATCTGTTTTTTTAGCATCTGCATATTTTTAATACAAGCAAAGTTTAATATGGTGTTTATTACTATTATTTATCTGCTTCACATTTCTACCAATTAATTATGTTACAGCGCAGTTAGCATGAGTTAAAATACAACATAAATACTTAATTTATATTTATTTAAAATATTAAAAATTTTAATAAAAGTTTGTTTATCATGTTACTTGTAAAGCTTTTAAAAGTTCTTGCCTTTTGTTAACACAATATATACACTCTTCCAGAACTAAAGTTTAGCATTAAGTTACAAACAAACACCAACAAGTTAATAAATTAGTTTTAATACTAATAATTTAGCCATAGTTTTGTAAGAACTATTTATTTAACTTTTATTTTTGTTTTAATAGGGTATAATCAGTATTATCATCATACTTTTGTCTTTGTTTCTTTAATTTTTAAGATTTCTGAGGCTTTTATGAAAAGTTTTTTTGTTGTGCTTGTGTTATGCCACTTATTGTTACAATAAGCTTTATATTAGCTTTTATATCTTCTTTTACAAGTTTATTATTATAAATATAATAAATAGTTTCAAATTATACACTTTGTTATTTTGTAATAAAATATTATAGTAATTAAGTTGAACAAATTATAATATTACCACTTTTGTAAAATTGATACAATCTTAATTGTAGTACAAAAAAGGTACTAAAAGCATTTTTCCAATCTTTATAAATAGCATATTGATTAATATTAATAATAAATCTAAGAAAAATATCAAACTTAAATGTATGAAGCAGTTTCTTATAAGTATTAATTCTTTGTTTTATAATATTTGTATATATTTCTAATTATATTAAATTTACAAGTTTTAAAATTGTAGTTATATATATTTGTATATGTGAAAAACTTTTTATAAATCTAATATATGCATTAATTTTAAAAGAATTTCTATTATCAATGTTATTTTTGAAAATATAACCTTTATAAAAATATTCACACATACTTTAATCTAATAAACACTATATTTACATAGATATATTATACTTTTTTATTTTTGCCTTTTTAAGATATTGTGTTATTAATAGTAGAGTAGCTAAGTACATTCTATATTATTTATGTATTAGCATTATATTTAACAAAAATAAATATAATAAGTTATAGTTAATGTCTATTATATAAAACAAGAATTAACTTAATAAAATTAATAGATTATATTTTAAATAATTTTTTAAATCTGCTTTATAAAATGATTTTAAATATTTTTTTAATTATATTAATGTTTTAAATATAAAGTCTTCTTTTTATATATTAACTATTTGGATTTATAACATTTATTTGAGTTTATATAGTTGATGTTTCACATGTTTTATATATTCATCTTCTTTTTTATACTTTTTACCTTTGTTAAATATTTTACAAATATGTTTTTATAATTTATAATCAATATTAGTAACATTAAGGTTATGAAATAACTGTTTTTTATCAAAGGCCAAGTGATATTGAAATTTTTATTAAGTTATATTATATCTATGCTTGATAATTTTTATTATAACATTTTATTCCAACAATTAATTTAAATATTAAATAGGCAAATTCTTTTCCAACTCTTATAACAAGTTTAAACATTAATAATTATTTTTTTTTTTCCTTCTTAATTACTTTAATATGTTTTATTGTAACTTTTTTAAAATCTTTTAAGTCAGATTTTTCTTATATTAAATGATTTATTATTTTCTGTAATGTAATAATTTATTATAGTTATTTACAATATAATAGTTGTTATAGTTGAACTTTTTTAGATATCTTTTTAAATTTAATCTGTTTTTTATTATTAATATTGTTTAATTTTAACTTATTTGTAGATTTACTATCTTATATAGTTGATAATAAATTGGTAATTGATGTATTTAACTCTACATTGACCTTTAATTTGATGAGATCGTCTAAATAACAGAATCTGTTTTTTACTCATTCCGTTTTTCTTTTGCTGTAGCTGTTCTTCTTACTTTTGAATTTCTTTATTAAAAATAAAATTTTTGATATAAAATCAAGTTTATTCTAGCTTTCGTGCTTTACGCGACATTTCAGCTTTGAATGGTCTTTTACATTTGCGCTTTTTAGTACATCTGGAAGATGGAACACTGGTAGTGCTGCTTTTGAGTCTTTCTTGTTTAGCTTTTAGAGCTGCGGCATTTACATCATTGCTATCAAAAGAAACAATGTTTGAACATCTACCACGTTTCTTGGATACTTTGGCAGCAGAAACAACAATATTTGTTCTATTTGGTGTACTTGTGCTTGAGTCACTTGATGTTTCAATAGCTATGTTCCCACAGTTGCCAACTCCATAATTAAAATCATCTTCATCTTCAAACGTAATGACTAATGACTTCTCTTCTACATATTCATCGAGAAATGTCAAATCATCCTCCTTTTTTTCCAGAAAAATCTCAAACTCGGCATTACTATCACTGTCTTCATCAGAACTGTCGGCAATCTGATTGTTGTTGTTGTCGTAGTCATTAAGGATATATGCCACTTTTTTACTTGCTTTTTGATGATCCTTTGTACGTCAAGCTCTGTGGCGAGGTTTGCTACCTTTGCGCTCAGCATGTTTTTTTAACTTTCTTTGTTGAACCCAAATAATCTGGGTAAAATTTGGTTTAAACAACTTGCCGTAATTGCACAGGTACATAGGAGCACCAACCTTCTGACATGCTAAGATTATATAGACATAAAGCTTTCTTGTATGGTAAACAAAACAGCTACACCTTGCAGTTGTCTATTTAGTGTTGTTCGTTCGCATTGTCCACCATGCAATAAACCATTCTTTTGCCTGTTTCATTAAAACCAAGCTATGGTCAGTGAAAAAAACAAATAATTGTGTTAGATGTTGTCTAATATACTGAATTACATCAGGATGTACAGTTGTTAGTCTCATCTGGTGATTAAGCATATTTGCAGGATCTCGATATGCATGTTGCATATTAGAAACCTGCTTTACATTTCTTGCAGGATTTTTATCGAAGTTGTCAGCAAGACGATCATACTACTCGTTTGAGTTGTTTAAAGAAGCGACTTTTATTCTTGTTCGCTCGCAGCACTCATTACTGTGATGCTCATAAGGAACCTTCGATGAACTTTTAGAGTTTTTGTGTGGTGAAACTAATGTAGCATTGGCTATAATAGAGACACCCTCCAGCTTGTAGTATACCATAATTCCACGGTATAAACTATCACTAAATCAAGACTGTAGATGGAATTCTTACTTCTGAAACTTTGAATTTCAAACATCATACCAGTAGTTACACTTAATCGTAGCTTCTCCGTATTATAGTACTTTTGTACCATTATTCTTCCAGTACCTGTAATGGTTGTCACATTGTTGTGAATTTGAGTTTGGCAAAGTAGTAATGAAAATGTAGAATGAGTTAACGTGCTCTGTTATGTATGTGACAGTGTCATTGTTAACAAAGGAGTGATTCAGTAGCTGCTTGGTAAAAAATCTAAATGCATTTCCAATGAACATAGTGTCGCACGTGAAATGTAGCCAAAGGCACTTCAAATTCGAATCAATGTGTGTGTGGAACCATATTGATGTCTGCTTTGACGTGCTTCGCGGTGGTAGAGGAAGTGCGATAGAATTGCAATTCATCTTAAGTTTGTAAATTAGTTTTAGTTAACTTAAATAAAATAACAGTTAGTCAACTTTGGCGGTTCCAATGTAGAACCCATTATAAACTTTTTATGACAACTTTTTCTCATAAGGTTGACCAAAAAACCGTTACACCAAACAAAAACAAAGTACCATATGAGTAACAAAGATGTAGAAGCTGCTGCGTTCAAAGTATTGCGTAAGTTGGTAACAGATCATATTACACAAGAGGAATTCCAGTGACAGTTTAAACATTCTGTTGCAAAATACATTAAAGCGTTACTGTCAGACAAAAACAGTCAAGATATCATCAAATCAGCTGCTATTATCAATGACAATGATGACAATGTAGAAGAAAATGACATCCAAGTTGTCGCCGAGCATATCACTCGGTGTATTACTGTCAAAATTAAGTTGTCAGAAAATCTACAAAAGAAAAAGGCCTCTACTGTAGCTAATATGCTTGAAAAGGTCAGAAAAAGTGCTTTAAGTTCTTCAAAGAGTAGTGACAAAACTGTAAAAAATAAAGCTGCTGCTTTTGAAGATTTTAATCCTGCTAAAGACTTTAATGCTCGCAAAGCTGATGATTATGAAGATAGCTCCTCTTTTAAAGATAAGCAGCCACAAAGTCCATCAATATTGCAAGTTAAAGTCTCACACAAATCACCTGCCAAGCATGTTAAAGCAGGAGATCAGAAACATTAGTCTCATCCAAAGAAGTCATCAGATAATGAAGTTGATGAAGATATTTGTAAATCACAGCGTTTGAAGGAACAACTTGCTTGTTCACTAAGCAAGAAGGGATCTATCACTAACACTGCACTTGTTGATATGCTCATCAAAAAGTTGATCAGCAGGGTCCACTATGTGCAACCCACTGAATCCAAAGAGTTTAATGTAAACGATATGGTAGAAGCTTTTAACAAGAAGGACGTTCGCAGCACTAAGTTTATCAATCTTGTTCGTCAACTCAGAGACGATGAGCTGGATGATGAAGAGTGAGGCAACCTTATCCGTTTGGCAAATACAAAGATTTTTGTCACAAAAATAATTAAGCTTCAATGTATGGCTGTATTAGGGAAAGCGTACATAAACAAGTTCAAACGCTTCAAGGAAGGATATCGTAGCCCAAAAGTGGCAAACGTAAAAGGTGCCGCCAAGATAACATAGAAACGATATGTCAAACTTGTTTACGGAGTATCGTACTCCATTGTAAAGCAAGCTCAAGGCGTTTTTATGATTTGCGCTCAGTTTCTTGCACTGTGCTAGTGTGAGATAGCACCATCTGATTTGTATGATGGTTAAGCAAAAGTATTTCAAGATGCTTTGTCTGACTATAACTTGTACAAGCGACTTGAGAAGAAAGTACAAGAAACATTTAAGGTAAGAATTATTTAACAGACGCTAACATTTAGTTAGAAGATGTCAGTACAGATGTATTTACTATGAAGTCTGAGATCAACGCGTTACTTTCTACAGGATATGATTCAAAACCATATGTCAATGAAGAAGACACTGAATCTCATCAAAAAGGAAAGAAGCCAACCTTGTATAATGAAGATGAAACGCCTTTGTCGCAATATCTGAACAGCAACAAGTACATTCGAGTTAAAGCTCATAAAGTTTCTTGTTTTGATCTTAATCAATTGAAAAGTAACATGTTTGCTAATAGTGATTTGTTGAATGCATTTATAGCATCTTCAGCAAATGGCATATTAAACGTAAGATTTCATTTCTTTATTTAACGATTAGCAATTCTTCATTAGCAGCTACGATTTATATGCGTACGTTAAGCAATATTCAAAGTTATTTAAAAGTGAAAGGAGGCTTCTTCCTAACAGCTCGTACGACTACAAGCAGAATGCTGTTTACATCTTCTTTAACAATATAAGTAAGGTGCACTGGAATTTGTACATTTATCATGTTGTTGATGCCACAACAGTGATTATGTGGTCAGTTTTTAACCTGTTGACCTGCAAAGACACTGCTACGCCAGAGAGCTATAGAAAAGCACTTATTGTTGAAGGTGCTCCTGTCCTTAGCACTATCAAATATTACTTTGGTCTTATCCAACATAGAAAAGCCAAAAAGCCAAAGCAACTATTTAGATACGTGCCAGGCATTACTGCAAATCAAGGTGATAATGAAACAAGTTGTGGATATAATGCTGCAGCCGCAGCAGTGCAAGTTATCCAAGATAAAGTTCCGCCAAGTACCTATCTTCTAAAGGGGTATCCAAACATGCCATATTATACCAAGAAGGACATGATTGCCTGCTTCAAACGGCACATAAACTTGGATAAAAGCATTGTACAAGGCCTCGAGCTATGTACGTGCTTGCTTTTTCGTAGTTTTTGCTTGGGACTTGGCGACCTTTGTGTCTTTTTGGTAGCAGAAAAGAGGTAGACCAAAGAAACGTGCTCGTACAAAAGAAGAAGAGGAAGAGGATGACAAGGAACACGACGATGAACCTGACGCCACTGGAGGTCTACTTATGCAAGACGTAGAACCAAATGAAGACATTAAAGAAAAATAAAATGCTTTTCTTTATTTAATATTTTATTTTTCTTTATTATATGTTTAAAAAGATTCCGCAAGTGGCAAACGGAATCTGTTTTTTAGATGATCTCAATTTGATAAGCTTTAATTAAAAATTTATAAACACTAAAATAGAGTTCTTATTAATAAAGTTAGTATCAATGCAGTTGTTGATAGATTTGTTGCCAATAAAGTTAATATTGATGGTATTGTTGCTAATAAAATTGTTATTAATAGAGTTAATACCAATGTAGTTATTAATAGAGTTGTTACTAATAAAGTTAGTATTAATAGAATTGTTACTAATAAAGTTGCTAATGCAGTTGTTAATAGAGTTGTTGTTAATATAGTTAATATTAATAAAGTTGGTATTAATGAAGTTGTCAATAGAGTTGATGTTAATAAAGTTAGTGCCTTTGCTATGCTTTCATTTATTTGTCTTTATATAAACATTAAGCATTGCTAATATATCTTTATATATTACAATAAAAGTTAAAATTAATAAAGATTTCTAATTAGCTGTACCTTTTTTAACTTTGCTTTGTTATAAGTTCTCTTCTTTATTTTTAATATTTTAATAAAATTTGTAAAAATTATTTTTATATTTGCTTTTAATTGTATATAGTAATTTGATTTATTCAACTAGTATATCATCATTATCAACATTATTGTTGTTGTCATTAATAATAATAACATCTTTTTTAACAGTATATAAAATCCTTATTATAATTCGATTTATAATTTTTGTTAAACATTAGAGTAAAAACATTGCTTGTTAGCAGTTAAATTTCTATTTTTTTATTTTTATCAGTTTTTTTGTTAGCTTTAAAGTTATTATTACTGTCATAAAACATTCCAGTTTTATATATTTACAAGTAATTAACTAAATCAATTACAATTTTTTCTATTGAAATAAAATAAAATAGGATTATTATAACTTATATTATAAGAAAAGATTAAAAAAAGTTTTACTTTTCATTTTAATTTACAAAAAAGGTTGGAAAATGTTTGAAAAGATTGAAAAAGATGTAACAATTATTGTCTTTTTAATATATCATATATCTTTTTATTATAATTATATTAAATAAATTTTATTTAATAAGTTACAATATCTTTGTTTTTTAATTCATCACATATTCTTATTTTTTATTAATCTTTTATTTAACTTTTTAAATTTTTAAAAGAAAATAATACTATATTTTAATTAATATTATCTATTTACATTTTATGCAATAAAATTTTTTTCTGTAAATTAAATTTTTTTATACTTTTTAAGCGCTGTTTAATTAGTTAAAAATCAATTGCATTATATATTATTATATATAACTTGTACATATAATATAATAGTATTTATATAAAATCAATTAATTTTGTTATTATACTTTTTCTTATCTTTCCTTTATTGTTATTTATCATATTATATATACTATTTATTGCATTATTTGCTACTTTTGCACTTTTATTACTATATATTACTAAACCAGTTTTTTTGTTCTTTTTAAACAATTTTACTGAATAATAAAACACAATACAACACATCTATATTATATAAAAGGTATTACATACTTATAATATTTTTTATTGCAGTTAATAAGTTCTGATAAAATATAAAGCTTCATAAAAGTTGTTTAAGCTTGATACTTATTATATATAAATTCTAAAAGTTTACTTATATAAACTTTAAATTTTTTTTCTTTTCTTTTTTTTCACAAAATTTAAATTGGCTATAATGTAGAAGTTATTATTAATAGTAGTTATTTAGTACAACAATATATTATATATTTAAAGATATAAATATATCATAAAAAGGTAATATTATATTATATATGTTTATACTGTTTTTTAAAAACAATTTAAACTTTTATATACTTTAACTTTATTAGTATTACAAATATATTATTATAATAAAAAATATTATAATATAATTTACTTTTTTACTTTTACTTTTTTAATTTTTTAAATTTTAATTTTTTAATATTAAATTTTTAATTTAATAAAAAGTAATTTACTAAAAAATAATTTACTTAAAAGTAATTTACTTAAAAGTAATTTACTTAAAAGTAATTTACCTAAAAATAATTTATCTAAAAATAATTTATACAAAACTAATTTACTGTACAGTATTAAGATCTCTATCTGTCTATTCATTACATACTAGTTTTTGTGTTTACAAATAGATTTCTTGTAACTATTGTGCTAATTTTAGGAACAAACTTTTTTTCAAAAATCAATGGTGAAGTCTGGTGTTAATATCTTCATTGACGAAGATCGTTTAGATTTCATGGATGAGCCAATATACAACATAGCATTAGGCCATGGTGTGCATGTTGGACAAGAAGTTGGTAACATGACAGTACGCAAGTATATTTCACTGAACTTGATGTACCGATTTTTCAAATTTGGTTATGAACAAACTATGTCAGTTGATCATCTTGTTCGTATGTCACATACTTTGCATCTAAAACATAGATTCTTTCCTTTGTTTCAATGCTAACAGGGCCAAAAGCCTGAGCGATACTTTTTATCTACAGTGGAGAATGATATTTAATACATATTGCTACCCTGACACAACAGTATACGGTCCAATCAATCACCGACAAGGGGAACTAATGTATAAGAGCCTACTTGAAAAGATTGTATGACTTTGATATATAAATAGTTTAGGATGCGATTGAGCTTTGGATTACATCTAAACGGAATAAGTACACTCGACTAAGCGCTGATCAAATGGAGAGTTGAAATAGTTTGGCCAAATTAATGTATATATAAATGCATTCATTACGTGTAAGATTTATCAATATCGCGCATGGAGAAGCAACACGTGTCACGTTTATTAATAACCATAATGCTATCTAGCTGACGCAGGTGTCGCAAACTGCTGTGGCATTGGCCTTGTGGATATATCATACTAATTCATATATATTTTGCTCTAATTCGTTAGAGTAAAAAATGTTCCAGAGCTCTCAACTAAGTTGAGCTGAAAGTAATAGCAATAACTTGATTGGTTTCATCACAACTTCTCCATTTATTACATTAAAATCCTGTGTTTCTGGAGAGCGCAAATGGCAAGGCAAAAATAATAAAGAACCCACCAAGTAAAAGCTCCCAGAACGCAAGAACTGCTGTGCCAGCAAGCATCGGTGTACCCATTCCTGACAAGTTTGCAGTGATCAAACCAAGTGCCACAACACCAGGTGCAAACAAGCAAACAGGAACTGCACTAAACGCACAAAAGCCAACATCCTTCTCAGTGTC
>JAESGV010001037.1_pt1 | contig 11931 bp, 6 predicted proteins | sample 9269781 | NCBI WGS metagenome assembly JAESGV01 (sample SAMN15741586, study PRJNA653496) | algae metagenome | isolation source: Tildeniella torsiva UHER 1998/13D and co-occurring heterotrophs from... | place: Slovakia: Slovak Paradise National Park, Hrabusice, Kosice Region | collected 2000-01-01 | reverse complement strand
TCATTCATCGTAGATACAACTGCTCCAAATGCACCAATAATTGGTTCACCAGTGTCAGGTGACAGTATCAATGATAATACACCTCAAGTATCAGGAACAGCAGAACCTGGAGCGACTGTAGAACTCTACATCGATAGCGTGTTGGTTGCATCAATTACAGCAGATGGATCAGGAAACTTTACCTATACTCTAGGTAGTGCATTGTCGGATGGTACACATACTGTTACAGTCAACCAAGTTGATGCAGGTGGAAACGTTTCTCCAGCAAACACTACTGCTTCGTTTATTGTAGATACTTTATCGCCCAGCGCTCCTATTATTGATACTCCAGTTGACCAGTCGTTATCTGATAGCCAATCTGTACCAGTAACTGGAACAGCAGAGGCAGGAACAATACTTATCGTTGAAGTCGATGGCACTGTTGTAGCAACTCTAACAGTACCTGCTGATCGTAACTTTAACTATACAGCAACTTTATCTGATGGTTCCCATAATATTACTGTTTATGTGCAAGATGCTGCTGATAATACATCTCCACGCACGACAATTATCGTTAATGTCGATACACAAGCACCAGCTTCACCTTCTGTAACGTCACTAACAAATGGACAAACAGTTGGACCAACAACTACGATTTCAGGTGACGCAGAACCAGGATCAGTTGTCACAATCTATGTTGATGGCGTTGTTGTTGGAAACACAACAGCAGATGCCAATGGAAGCTTCACGTTCACCATTGGTCCATTAACAGATGGTCCACATACGCTTACAGAGACAGCTACTGATTCTACTGGAAATACCTCACCAATGAGCAACGAATATACCATCATCGTTGATGCCACAGGACCAAATACTCCAACTATTTATAGACCAACTAGTGACTCTTACACAAATAACAACAAACCAGAAGTGTCAGGAACAGTTGAACCCTACGCAGTCGTGACTATTATCATTGATGGCGAAGAAGCAGGAACTACTACTGCAGACGCTTCTGGTGATTTTACATTTATTCCATCATCTCCATTAGCCGATGGTACACATAACGTTAGCGTTATCGCCACTGATGGATTCGGAAACGTGTCACCACCAAGTCTACCAACACCATTTATTGTTGATACTCTACCTCCAACTGCTCCAGTCATAACAGTACCTTCTGATGATGAAACACTTCCATCGGGCACTACACTCTCTGGAACAGCAGAACCAAGCTCACAAGTCACAATCACTATTGATGGATCAGTTGTTGGAAACGTGACAACTGATTCAAATGGCAATTTCGAATTTATACTACCAACACTACCCGATGGACCACATACTATTACGGCAACCAATACTGATGCAGCAGGAAACACATCACCATCAAGTGCTGTTAAATCAATTACGATTGATGGAACAGCACCGCTACCACCAACAATCACTTCACCACAAGATGGTTCTTCAATCAATGATAACACACCAACTGTAACTGGTACAGCAGAACCAGGAAGTACAATTACAGTTGAAGTTGATGGAGTGCCAGTTGGCAACACCACAGCTGATGCTTCTGGCAACTATACATTGCCGCTACCATCATCACTACCTGATGGAAATCACACGATTACTATCACTGCTACTGATGCAGAAGGAAACACTTCTCCTGCAGGCTCATCAACAGTTACCGTCGACACTGTGGTACCTGTAACACCAAGTATTACTTCACCACAACAAGATCAAAAAGTATCAACTAGCACACCCACAGTGACTGGTACTTGCGAAGTAAACTCTCTAGTTACAGTTTACGTTGATGAATCTTCAGTTGGAACAACCACCGCTGATGCATCAGGAGAGTTCTCATATACAAGTACGCTCACTGATGGCGTTCATGATGTCAAAGTTACATGCACAGATGATGCTGGAAATGTATCTCCGTATAGTAACACAAACCAATTCCAAGTCGATACTGTGGCACCACAAACTCCTGAAGTAACATCTCTAGCAGATAACGAAGTAGTCGCGCCAACTATTCCTGTATCAGGTAACGCAGAACCTGGATCAGTCGTAACAGTCTATATTGATGGTGTGGTTGTTGGAAATACAACAGCAGATGCCAATGGAAACTTTACTTTTATTGTTGGTCCATTATCCGATGGTCCACACACCATTGCGCAAACATCTACTGATGCCACTGGAAACACCTCTCCCAAGAGTAGTGAAAAGCCATTTGTTACTGATGCAACGGGACCAAACACACCAAACGTTGATAAACCAAGTAGTGGTGCTAGCTTGAACAATAACAAGCCTGAAGTATCAGGAAGAGTTGAACCCAATGCTGTTGTTACAATTATCATCGATGGTGAGGAAGCAGGAACAACCACAGCTGATGCTGCTGGTGATTTTACATTTATTCCAACCTCGCCATTAGCAGATGGTCCACACAATGTTAGTGTTACAGCAACTGATGGATTCGGAAACATATCACCACCAAGTCCACCAATACCGTTTATTGTTGATACTCTACCTCCAACTGCTCCAGTCGTAACAGTGCCTTCTGATGACGAAACAGTTCCATCGGGAACTACACTTTCTGGAGCAGCAGAACCAAACTCACAAGTCACAATCTCGATTGACGGATCCGTAGTTGCAAACGTAACAACTAATGCCAGTGGTAATTTTAACTTTGTTCTTCCAACTTTACCTGATGGACCACATACTATTACGGCAACAAATACTGATGCAGCAGGAAACACATCTCCATCAAGTGCTGTTAAATCAATTACAATCGATGGAACTGCACCACTACCACCGACTATTTCGTCACCACAAGACGGCTCTTCAATCAATGATAACACACCAACTGTTACAGGTACAGCAGAACCAGGCAGCGTAATTACAGTTGAAGTTGACGGAGTGCCAGTTGGAAGCACTACAACTGATGCTTCTGGTAACTATACATTGCCACTACCATCATCACTACCTGATGGAAACCACACGATTACAATCACTGCTACTGATGCAGAAGGAAACACATCACCTGTAGGCTCATCAACAATTATCGTCGACACAGTTATGCCAGTAACACCAAGTGTTTCATCTCCACAACAAGATCAAAAAGTATCAACTAGCACACCCACAGTGACTGGAACCTGTGAAGCATATTCGTCAGTTACAGTGTATATTGATGGATCATCAGTTGGAACCACTAATGCTGATGCATCAGGAGATTTTTCGTTTACAAGTTCACTAAGTGAAGGCATCCATGATGTCAAAGTCACATGCACAGATGATGCTGGAAATGTATCTCCGTATAGTAGCACAAATCAATTCCAAGTTGATACTGCTGCTCCACAAGTGCCTGTAGTGACATCACTAGCAGATAACGAAGTAGTAGCACCAACTATTCCTGTATCAGGTAATGCAGAACCTGGATCAGTCGTAACAGTCTATATTGACGGCGTGGTTGTAGGAAATACAACAGCAGATGCCAATGGAAACTTTACTTTCACCATTGGTCCATTACCAGATGGTCCACATACTATTGCGCAAACATCTACTGATGCCACTGGAAACACCTCTCCCAAGAGCAGCGAAAAACCATTTGTTACTGATGCAACGGGTCCAAATACTCCAAGTGTAGATAAACCAACCAGTGGCTCACACTTGAACAATAACCAACCAGAAATATCAGGAACAGTTGAACCCAACGCTGTTGTGACGATTATCATTGATGGTGAAGAAGCAGGAACTACTACTGCAGATGATTCTGGTGATTTTACATTTACTCCGACATCTCCATTAGCTGATGGACCACATAATGTTAGTATCACAGCAACTGATGGATTCGGAAACGTGTCTCCACCAAGCCCACTAACGCCATTTATTGTTGATACTCAACCACCAGCTGCTCCGGTTGTTACATCACCTACCGATGACGATACCGTCCCATCAGGTAGTAAAGTCAAAGGAACAGCAGAACCAAACTCGTTGATTACAGTAATTGTCGATGGTGAGGTCGTTGGAAACACTACATCTGATTCAAGTGGCAATTTCGAGTTCACACTACCAACACTACCCGATGGTCCACACACTGTTACAGTAACCAACACTGATGAAGCAAGAAACACATCTCCAGCAAGTTCCGATAAACTAATTACTATCGATGGCACAGCACCACTTCCACCAACAATTACTTCACCACAAGATGGTTCCTCAACAAAGAACGAAAAACCATCCGTAACAGGTACAGCAGAACCAGGAAGTACAATTATAGTTGAAGTTGATGGAGTGCCAGTTGGAAACACAACAGCCGATGAATCAGGTAACTTTGTTCTACCTTTACCATCATCACTACCCGATGGAAATCACACGATTACAGTCACCGCAACAGATCCAGAAGGAAACACCTCTCCAGGTGACACTATCACCATAACTGTAGATACAGTCGTTCCACAAGTACCAGTTGTCGTATCACCAGCAAGCAATGAGATTCTACCAAGTAACACTCCTCACGTGAACGGAACTTGTGAAGAAAACTCGTTAGTAACAATATACATTGATAACGTTGTCATTGGAACAACTACCGCAGATGAATCAGGAAAATTCACATTGCTTTCAAGTGCACTTTCCGATGGTACACACACTGTAAAAGCCACATGCACTGATGACGCAGAAAACGTTTCTCCAGATAGTAACACAAACTACTTCCAAATTGATACAGCTGCGCCATCTGTACCCGTTATCACATTACCATTAAACCAGTCAATCATTGGTAGCAGTTCCGTCACGATCCAAGGTGACGCTACTGCTGATTCATACGTGAGTATCTACCTCAATGATCAAGTATATGCAGCTCAAGCAAACGCACAAGGTGCTTTTGAAAAAACGGTAACGTTAGTTGATGGTTTGTACTCTGTTTACGCAACCTCTGCTGATGACGCAAGAAACGAATCACCTGCGAGTGAAACAGTTTTGTTTACTGTAGATACCACAGCACCAAGTAACCCAGTGATCACATCACCAGTTAATAACTTTGTATTCAAAACAAGCGCTGCGCATATTGTTGGTACATCAGATCCTCATGATGAAATTACGATCTATGTTGATGACATACAAAAAAGATTAGTTCATGATCAATCTATTCCCACGACAGTTGCTGATGCTCGTGGAAATTGGAACAAAACGATAGAAGGATTATCTGATGGACAACATCGAGTGTACGTTGTCGCCAAACGTAGAAACGGGTTGTATTCGCAAAACAGTAACTCTGAAACCTTTACAATTGATACAAGTACACCTACTCCAACTCCTGTACCAAGTGGTTATAACTGTCCACCAGGATCACGTCTTGCTATCACTGACAAGATTGCACCGTTCCAATACGACCTTGCAAATGGTGAAGTTTTCGATCAAGCCATGGTTGTTACCAAGAATAATGGTAACTTTACTGTGCAAGTAACACCACAAATCAAGTGCTACTTTGTCAACCAGAAAAATAATCAACTATCGCTGTTCTTTACTGGTTCTGCAAGTTGCGCTTCTATCCAAAAAGTTCATTTTTGTGTTCATAATTAAATTTTAATGTTTTGATATTTTTTATTCTAAATCCATAACAAATGAAACAAATTCTGCGCCACTCAAGTCGTAACGCTCTTTTCCTTGAGTTATAGCATCCAACACACAAACACGATTCTTATCACCGTAAGCTATTTTAGCATATTCAATCTCTATTATATGACGAATGGAATCAAACCTTCTTGAAATGTTCATTATGTCAAGTAATGTGGAATCGGTCCCATATTTGTATAACTTAATGCTGTAAATATATTCTGCTACTACCATCTCATTCTCAAGCACCAGAATATCTGTGCATTCTTCAGAAAGTTTCCCGATTTTCGTCATGTCTCCTGTTTCCAAATCTAACAAGTGTAGCGCTTGCTTAAAGCCATTAAAAGTGTCGCAAATCACGACACCTGGTTTATACTCTGCGAATGCTCTTATGTGACAACCAGTTTGAAATGTCCGTATGACCTTTAAAGAGATATCTAGTACTTGTTTGCAGTCTTTAATGTATGACTGATTGTTAACGGTAAAAATTCTTCCATCTTTTAGTTTTTTTATAATCGCTATGTCATCGCGCAACCGTTTTATTCTATTTTGCTTTCTGTCGTATTGAAAAAGTATACCTGACAGTACAAAGAGTACGTTGCTGTTGTCTAGCTCCACAATATTTGCAATTCTGCCACTCATAAACTTGGTTTGTTGTACAATAACTCCTTGAGAGGTGCACTCGTATAGTACACAGTTTGTATTGAACAAGAAATTCCCGTCGTGAAGTTGGTGTACTTTGTTCAGATCGTAATAGTTTGTAAACAGTCTAACCTCTTTAGTATTGGTAAAGACATTATAAATGTAGAGCGACTGATTTTCTGCTATAACGATTCTCCCGTTCCATTTCGTTTTTCGCGTCAATTTGTGCTGTAGGAACTTTATCAGTATTTGTTCGTGTAGTAGCGGTAATTGTGATGATTGGAATTGAAACAGAACGAGATGATGCATTAGTTTGGCTGTGTTTACAACTATTGAGGTAATCGTCTTTCTAAATAGTTGACTCACTACAGGCACAAATTATGAAATATCTAGTGGTGTTTCTGTTCGCAGTACTTTTCATAGTCGTAAAAGCAGATAGCTGGAAAGAATGCGCAACATGTTCTAAAAACTGTCAAGCTAGGTACTCTGTTAGCGAGTATCCACAACTTCAAAAATGTTTCAAAGTAGATTGTGCTCCAGCATGCGATAAGTTGAAGAAGAAAATTAAACCAAGTACCGACGAGGAGCAACTTTCTCAAAAAGAGATACGAGTTAAAAACAAATTAGCAAACATTGTGAACCAGCTTCAAGACCTGTACTATCGTTAAACTATTATTTTATTTATGGAAATGGAAATTTATGATTTAACTTGAGAAAGTCCATCCATAAATTGTATCTTCTTCGTCTACGCTCTTGCTTGGTCTCTTTCTTCTTTGGTTCTTCATCTGACAGTTGTATAGATTGGAAACATCCAGCAACGCATGAGGGAATTACAAGTGGCTCACTTCCCTTACATGCTTCCATGCAACGAGCTCTTTCAGCTAGCTTTTTAACTGCCTCTTCTGCTGGTGTCTGGCGAGAACGAGCATTAGAATCAGCAAGTAAAGTAGCTAATCTCATTCTCGCATCAGAGAGAACAGCTGCGTCAGCGCAGTTTCTGATGCACGAAACTAGCTGTGAAGTTGGGCCACTTGTGCATTTATCCATACATAACAGCTTCTCTTCAGCGCTTTGTGCAGAAGCAACGTGTAACACAGTAAGTACTACTAAGCAAGCTAGTATCTTGTACATGTTTGTTAGTGCTTTTCGAAACTGTGAGTATTAATACCAGTACAGGTACGATATTCCAGTAACGATTTTGCTGGCAGCCACATACAGTAACGGGTAGCATTTTTATTGTACAGCTATACGTCTGCCTTTTCTGTTATCATTCTGACATGTTGCTCAAACTCTTTTTCATCTTCCTCTTCATCACTTTCAGCAACAATTTCACCATTAGGTTTGTCTATATCTATGGTTAAGAGCAGTGGTCTCGTAGGAGCATCTTCACAAGTATGCAACGACGGGTTACACACCGACATCGGATCAACATCCAGTTGTAGTTTTGACAATAGTATTATGTACTCAATCACCTTCTTGTAACACGCTTCTGTTCTCAGTAACGCATTATTACGGTAGAAACGATTCCAAAAATAATCATGTCGAGCGTTTGACACTAGAAACAGTAAAATATCACTCAAACTCTTCTCATTCAATAATTTGATAATCAACGCTCGAAGTTTCAACTCTTCATCTTGGTAAGAAAGCCCAAAATGTGAAACACCTCCTTTCTTGAGCTTTACAGCAGTTTTCCAAGCAGCGCTTGTCCGTTCGTCAACATTTGTACCCACTTCGTTCATAGCAGTTAATAATTTATCAATAATTCTCATTTCTGCACTATCTTTTGGTGTAATTTTCTGATGAGCAACAATTAACTCTTCAAACATGTGCCATGGATGTGGAGTTGCAAAAAGGTAAAAAGGACCTTCGAATCCATGCGCAAACACGCATGATAACGCTTCACAAAATTGTGAATTGACCAACGCTACTAGGAATGGATTTGTATCTCCCTTTCCAATGAGTGCAAAATCACCTTTTGCCAAATCAACCCATGTGTTGAAATATTGTATGATTCCAAGTACAGTCTTTTTCACAGCGTTGATTGGATCCAGTAACATTGACTCACGAGTAACTAGTGAACTTCGTAGTACAACATCTGCACTTGATCCAATGATGCGTATTTCGGAATTGATATCGGGACTAGGCGTTCTTGATAAACTTTGTTTTCTTGCTTGTTGAAGTTGTGCTTTTAACACACGTACCTCGTTTCGTAACACTTTAGTACGACCTTGTAATTTGGAACGATATTTGGAATGAAGATCGCACAATGTTGTTAGTTCTGTAATTTTCTCACGAAGTTGTTTCTCTTGCTCTAATATACTCGAGATCTATATTTTAGTAAATTGTGAAAATAGTCATACTTTTTTGTTTGCGTTCAAAAGAGACTCTTCCACTTTTTCTTTTTTGTTGATTTCATCTTTGCGTTCTCCATCGAGTTTTCTATTTGCTTCTTGATGCTGTACGATTTCTTCTTGAAGCGTCTTGACACGATTTTCTAACCACTTGTTTCTATCTTTAACTTCATCAATTTCCTTCTCTTTGGAACCGATTTGTTCAGAAAGATCCAATAACGTGTTTGATGATTTTCCATGTTTGAGTAGTCGTACTTGCGTTTTGAGTTGTGTAATTTCGTCAACGTTAGTGATACTTGCTTGGTTGAGTCGATCGACAGTTGCTCGTAACAATTGCTTCTCTTTGGTTAGTGTTTCAAGTTGTGTTTGCATGGATTCTAATTCTGCTTGAGCACTACGTAGTTTCTCTTCGACTTGTGGTAGCATTGCTGCGTCGCGTTCTTTTTGCTTCGTTTCTAACAACTTGACTTGGTGGTTCAAATCTGCGTCCATAGCTTCTTGCTCTTGTTTTGTGGTGTTTGTTTGTAGTTTGACCTTCAATAATTCTATTTCAGCCATCAAATGTTTCTCCTCGTCTAGAGCAGCTTCCAGCTTTTGATTTGATAAGCGCAGTTGCGATTGAGTGTTGTTCAACTCGAGTTGCAAATCCTGTATCTGGTGATCTGTGATGTCAGTCTCCACTTTGATGGACTTTTCTGTTAGTCGAGTCTCTGCTGTCATTTTCTCTTGTTGTAGAGTTGATATCTTTGACTCTGCACTTGATACTTGCCATAAAGCTTGCGCAAGTTTAGCTTCAGTCACACGTAGTGAATCTTTAGTCGTTGAGAGCTCGTTGCGGGTCATCGTGAGCTGTTGCTCCGTCACATGTTTGGCACTGTTGGACATTTCCACTGATGTTGTTAACTCTTCGATTCTTACTTGATACTCTGACGACATTTCTCTGTTATGATCCAACTCTTTTTGAAGCGATCGGTGTTGTGTTTGAAGCTCTACCAAGTCTTCACTAACTTGTTCATTCTCTTGTGTCAACTTTGCAGTTTCTGCTTCACTCTTTTGCAATCGTTTCTGCAAGTCGTCAATTCTTGCATACAAGTCGTTTGTGTCGAGACTGTTGGACGTGTTGTTACTCATTCTGACTTCACTGATTTCTTTGTTCTTTTGCTCCAAGTCTTTCGTTAACGCATCGACTTCGATTTGCAATATACCGATTCTAGCTTTCGCGGATTTAATTTCTGTATCGCGACCTTGTAGTGTAATTGCAGCAGTGTTTTTCTCTTTTTCCAATTCTTTGATTTTTGCTGACAACCTCTCATTCTTATCATTAGCTTGCTTGAGTTCGATACCGATAGTTGCACTCAATTGTAGTTCAGAAGTCAATTTGAATACTTCCGTTTGCGCTGCACGTAATTGCTCATTCAAACTTTCTACATACTTCTCATGTTCAATTAATCTATTCTTGTGTTCTGATTCGAGACGCATCACTGATTGGGTGAGATTCTCCTTCTCTAATTCTATCCTTCGTGCATTCTCTAGCTTAGACTCAAGTTCCTTGATTCTAATAGACTTTTGTTGTAGCTCCACTAAATGTTTCTTATTCAACTCTTCAATGTTGGAGTTCAGCTGCACATTCTCTTTCTGAAGACGCTCAATGGTTTGTTGGAATCTAGATTGTTGTATTTCATCAATAATGATCTTTTGTTTGATTGATTCCTCCAATTCCGCGTACTTCTCCCGCTCTGTTGCCAATTCCATCTCATACTTCTTTTCGATTTCTTCAACACCTTTTCGATGCAATTTTACCATTTCTTTTCTCTTGCGATCGTTCTCTTCAGTTAACTCATCTAAACGTTGATGAGCAGAATCTGCTTTTGCGTTCACGATCAATTGTTTGTTTTCGTTGCTAAGCTCCTTAATGGCAGCTTCTTTCTCTTTTATCAATTTGTCCTTTTCGAGCTCGATCTTTTTCAAATCGAGTACTTCTTGTTCTAGTTCTACAATTTTACTTGTGTCATGAGAGTTGATATGTGATCCACCACTTGATGACAATAGTCGTGTTTCAAGTTCTTTTACTTTTTTCTGTAACGAGTATCGTTCGAGTGAGCAATTGTTTAGACGTTCGTTCTCTATTTTCATCTCTTCGAATTTTTGTTTCAACTCTTCATTAACAGATACCTTCTTCGCCTCATTGAGTTCTAGTTCGAGTTTTTGTTTCTCATTTTCTGCAATAGCGAGCTTTTCACGAGAACGTTTCTCTGCTTCTTTTAGAATCTCGACTTTGCCTCGCAGGTTTGTTAATTCACGATTGACATCGATAGTTGGTGATAATGTTTCTTTTCTCTGAGGTGGACGAACGACACTTGTTTCTACTCCATCTGATAAGAAATCATCAAGCTTGTTAGTTTCCACTTTTGGCTAATAGTTAATGTTGTGAATATATTTCGTACATTATGCTTTGTTTGTATTTGTGAATGCGTGTCTATTTGTTTCAAGTCTTCCCTACCATGGTTATGTATAAGTAATTAAATTACGCTTTAAACGTTGTCGATATAGTGACATATATCATCGCTTTGCTTTGTTCCTATCTGTTAAATTATATGTATTCAAAAGTACCTGCCATGTCTCTGTAGGTCCCAGTGTTAGTCGCTTCTGCTGTTTTCTCCGTTTTTCAGTGTCAAGGAATCTATTCACGTCTTGTTCTCTTGACTTCCATAGCACGCGAGGGTTGTCATTATCATACTGTTGTGTATTTTAGAAAATATTTGTAATCGTCTGCATACTTTACATAATTTGATCACTAGTGGTATTTTGTTCTTAGATTCTTTAATTTTATCAGATTGCAAAACATCTTCAACATTCGTCACTGTGCTCCCAGGTTTAAGAGAAAAGGGATCGGAAACCATTCGCTTCCCTTAACAATTAATTATCTACAAGTACCGTACCTGGTTCTTTAGAGTTTGCTATTTCATATTCCAGAATGAATAAATCCGATGGTTTGATTGTGTTCACATTTAGCTCTACATTGTGATTAGTTTACTACCAATCTGAAAAATTAAGTACCTTCTATCGTATTGATTTCGATCTGGAGATAAAACTGCTTCTTGATGAACGCCATCACTCAAACGTTTGTCAAACTTAAAAATAGAAATTCTATGTCCAAAAGTACTGTTTCTTTTACTATGTTGTGCTCTACTAAATGCACTTTTGAAACTGCTATTGCGATAGAACATACTCATAGTGTTGAACTCATGTTTACATGATAATTTGGGTATAATTCAAACAATTTTTTGTACTTACAAAACCATGCAAGATGAACAGATAGACAGGCGGACTGAGTAAGCTTCGATACCGTTCTACTAAC
>JAESGV010001036.1_pt1 | contig 11931 bp, 10 predicted proteins | sample 9269781 | NCBI WGS metagenome assembly JAESGV01 (sample SAMN15741586, study PRJNA653496) | algae metagenome | isolation source: Tildeniella torsiva UHER 1998/13D and co-occurring heterotrophs from... | place: Slovakia: Slovak Paradise National Park, Hrabusice, Kosice Region | collected 2000-01-01 | reverse complement strand
ATGGGTTGTGGTGATTGGAACGATGGTATGAACTTGGTAGGTATTGAAGGTAAGGGTGAGTCTGTATGGCTTGCCTTCTTCTTGTACCACGTTTTGGAAAAATTCGAAAAATGTTGCGAACTTCAACAAGATGAAGAATTCATTCAAGTCATGCGTCAACACCGTGAAACAGTCAAGCAAAACATTGAAAAGGAAGCTTGGGACGGTGCTTGGTACAGACGTGCCTTCTTCGACAATGGAGAACCACTAGGTAGCAGCCAAAACGATGAATGCCAAATTGACTCTTTACCACAAAGTTGGGGTGTCATTTCTGGCGCAGCTGATCAAACTCGTGTATTGCAAGGTCTCAAGGAAGCTAACAGCAGACTAGTTCGCAAGGACTTGAAGCTTATTCAATTGTTCGACCCTGCTTTCGAGAAGAGTCACTTGAATCCAGGTTACATCAAGGGTTATGCTCCTGGTGTACGTGAAAATGGTGGTCAATACACTCACGCTGCTATTTGGATGGTTTGGGCCTACACACTCTTACGTGAAAACAGAAAAGCATGGGAGTTGTTCGATGTTTTGAACCCAGTCAACCATACGCTAACAAGAAAAGATTTGGACACTTATCGTGTTGAACCATACGTAGTTGCAGCTGATGTCTACACACTAAAGGGACACGAAGGTCATGGTGGTTGGACTTGGTACACTGGCTCTGCTGGATGGATGTATCGTTTGATCATTGAACAACTATTAGGTATCCACAAGTCTGGTGACTACTTGGTTCTCAAACCATGCCCAAGACCAGACTGGAAAGAGTACAAGGTACACTACAGATTCGGCAAGTCAATCTATCACATTTCATTCGTTCGTGCTGCCGAAGCTACCAAGAGCTCTTCCATGTTGATCACTGTAGATGGTGTTGAAGCACACTACAGCGACAAAGTACATTTGATCGATGATAACTCTGATCACAATGTACAAGTACACTTACTTTAAATAAATATTTTGTTTATTAAGACTTTGAGTTGACTTGACCTCCACTTGACTTTTAAACAAACATGGCTGACCTCATCGATATTGTTACTGTGGGCAGTTCACACCATAACCCATACACGCAACGTGATCTACAACAGTTGCTGAAACCGAACTTTCAAACTCAGAAAATATTTGTAGCGATTTCTGATGCTACATCGACAAGAATATTTGATTTCAAGACGAAAGAGTTGTTGCACACTATTGCTGAAACGTCCAAGTACTTTATGTTCGTTAGTGACCATGAGTTTGTGTACGCGAATCAAAACAAAATTACAGTTTTCAATATGATGACTAAACAAAGTACCTTGTGCAATGTCGGTATCGAAAAAGCCAACGTTAGAGCGTTGACATTCGTCAACAGAGTTGTTATAGCCAATTTTCAAAGAGCACAACACAACATTGTTCAATGGAACTTGGACTCGTTTGAGCATTCAGTAACACCAGTAGACTGTTACGTAGGGGGAATAGTACCACTAAACTCAACAAATGTGCTCATTGTTCACGATGACACAAAAATCTCAAAGATGGATCTTGTAACTCTCCAACTGGAAGAATTCCTCACATTAAGCCACCCAGTAGATAGTGTCCAAAAACTAGGAGAAACAAGAATTTTAGCACTCACGCAAGACGATGTTCAAGTATGGGATACCGACAAGAAAGAATGCATTTGGAAACGCCACATTGAAGAAACTGTTCTCAAACTGCTACCAATCAGCGCTACGCTATTTGCAACAGAGCTGCACAAGAGAGGAGCAAAGATCTATTTGTGGAATACAGCTACTACTGAAAAAGATGAGATACCTAACACAGCTAGACCAACAAACTTTGCTGGATTTGACTGTAGTGCTACCAAGCATGGTCTGTTGTTCTTCTTGGATGTTGACTATCACCTAACAGTCATTGATCTTAGAAATAATACGGTAGTTCAAAAGTTTGACGAGAAGCTACAAAATCCCTGCTGTGCAGTGTGGTAAACAAGTATTTGATTGTATGTGTGCACAGCTACAGCTTTTGTACTTACGGTATTTGATTCCAAGATGCGAACTAGCTGAAACCAATTACAGATTTCAGGTAGCACTATCGCTCACCATCTTAGTGCTTTTTTGTAACTCTAACTCCCAACTTCGTATTTAATTTTGGCCTCCGATTAGTCCATGTTTGGAGATCAACCACGCAATAAAACGGATGATGTTGGTGAATAAAAAACAAATCAAACAAAATGAACAAAATCATTCTCACAGTACTTTTTGTTGTACTTTGTGCAGCAGTCGTTTCAGCATTGGGTAGAAAAGCCTTCATCGGAGGACATCGTATGGCGAAGACATCAACTTCATCTACCCAAGGCGGATATCAATCGCAACCAACGCAGTGGAAGCAAGGCAAGAAGACTAACAAGAATCCTAATTATGGTTTCTTGAGTAATTCGAACAGAAATGGTAAGCAAGAACAAAATACAGTTCAGATTCCAAACTCTGAACCAATTGCGCCGCTACAAAGAAACAGAGGAGGAACATTTGGCGAAAACAATTTCGAAATGCCCGAAGTCGAGCAAGAACAATATGTTCCTCCAAAGCGACTCAGCAGAAAAGGCACGTTTGGAAGCAACACGAGATTCTAAGTGGATATGTAAATTATGCACTTTTTGCTTAGATGCGTCAGTTACAACTGCTCTGTTATCAGGTTTGATCTATTGGCGACTAATTTTAGCTCTTAGTTTGCCCCATCGCGGTAATGAGATATTTCTTTTGTCCAACTTACCAAATGAACAAACTAGCACTAACAGTCTTCGCAATTCTTCTCTGTGCCGCTATTATTTCAGCGTTTACTGTCGGTAGACCTTCAAAACAGCAAAGAGGCTCCCACAAAATCGGCAGGCGAGGACGCAAGCAATGGAAAGCACGGCAACCTCAAGGAAATCAACAACGTGAATATCTAGGTTCTCACAGACCTGATCCACAAAGCTGGTCTCTACCAATCGCACCACAGCAAAGAAACAGAGGTGGTACATTTGGGGACAATGGATATGACGTACCTGAAATTGAGAACGAAGAGCAACAAGAACAACAATCACCAAGACAAAGACCTAGCAGAAGAGATACTTTTGGCCGATGGTAGATTTTTCATGCAATTAAAGCGCAACACTATAACCAAAATCGTGCGTCATGTCTCGGCAATTCCCTCTTCTGTTGTTGATTGCATGAGAAATGTACTAAGAATCAAGAACAATACACTAATTTCTTGCGATAGAGTAGGCACTGGGCGTTAGAACTTTTGTATAAAATTCTGTAAATGCCAGGTATCTTTCGGCCGTTTAGGGCTAACTCTTCTGGTTGATGTGATTTCTTACTGGGCTGCATCTCCTAACAGGGCACTTTTCGCGAAAAGCCGATGACAGCATGTCGTAATCCACTATCTTTCAAAACATGACATACGAGGGCTTGGTGATTCTGTTGTTCACTGTGGCAGTAAGTGCACAACTATCGTCTGCACAAGATTATGGACGCTGGAAGAACTGCACATTCGTACAATCAAACAACACGACAAACAGCTTCCCATTTGGCTTTGGTTGCTCATCTATAACAATTCCAGTTAACGAGTACGGTATAAAAGCGAAAACAGGAGGTAGTCCAGACAAGTATTTCATACTCTTCGATAATTTCCCAATGGCTCAATTTAACTTGTGCAACCTGGAGCCACTTATAAGTTACACGCCTAGTTTTAACATGGAGCAAACATGCTCACAAATGTTCTGCCCACAAAACGGCAGTGCTGATTTGTCGTGGATAGACAAGTACATAACAACTATTTCACCCCAAGTTGCATTGGACGCGGCAGGTACAAAAGACATGATAATTGGTCTATTACAAGACTACTGTTTTTACTGCAAAGGCAGACCAGATTTTTACGATTTTCAAACTCTCGTATGGAATAGAAACTGTTCAAATTGGAATTGGACTGTTCCTGACGCAAAATGTGGCTCTTTCGACACGGGAGTGCCTGTCTCTCTTGGACTACAACGAAGATTAGGTGTGAGCTCACCTACTGTTTGCTATTGCCACAAATATGATCGATTCAGGTTTAAGTGTGACTACATTCACGGAATGATTGTATTCTACTTTGAAATTATACCATTCTTTAGGATAGTAGTTGGAGTTTTCGTAACTCTACTAATTACTATTCTTCTGGTCATACCAACATGGTACCGAAGAATCGAACAAACAATCAAAGAGTTGCGCGTACGAAGATCAAAACTCGAAATCTTTTCCGATTACATTCAATTAAGATTTTTGGTTGTCAACTTTACTGGATTATCCTGCTGGATGATGCTAATCGGAAATTTCTTTACCATGAATCTAGTCGGAATTTACAGTGAACGAAGCACGCTATACAAACATCAGTTAGATAACGCTTTCTTAGCGTTTGCTGTGTTTTTGTATGGTGTGTCAATAGGGTTAACATTAATTCTATGGGTAAATGTGCTACACGAGTCAAGAACCCTAAACTCTGAAGTACCACTCTGGAGGAAGGTTATCACTTTTTTGTATGCAGCAGGATTAACAGTGATGGGATTCTTTTTGTTTCTAGGACAATCTGTAGTTGAAAGAGATCATATTCTTACATCTGTTTCATCATACATTGCCTACTCCGCTGGTGCTTTCTTTGTAATCGTGATTGGACTTGGGTACTTGTTCTATGGACTTCGACTCATCTTTTTACTAACGCAAAAAGGTAATAGATTGTCGGCTTTGAACATGAGAGTACGTTCACTTTACGAAAAGCTAACTTTTAGTTTACCAAGTACATGTTCTTATTTGCAGGAACAGCAGTGACAGTAATAGGATTGCTGATTCTTTTTATCATTACTAGTTTGGAATCTAGTAGTGCATGGAGTTATGCGCTATATTTTGTACAGAAACCAACAGACATGTTCTTGTACGTGTTTGCATTTGAAAGTTTCTTCTTGTATTTCAAAAAGGAAGACATCTACAAGGCCAAAAAGACAATCGATGTACAAGTGGAACCAGTGACACCGACAACACCACGAGTGTTTGATTATCAACCAACAAACGATGAACAATAAGTACAAATCGATCTTTATTTACAAGATTCTTCTCAATTTTCTCATTTGTGCTTCCAAGTAACGCTCCAACTTGATGGCACAGTCATAGTATGGTGTATCTTCATTATTGTATGTTCGACAGTTATCTACTATGAGCATGACATCATGTATGAACTGTTCCTTGACATGATACAAATCATGTTTTAAATTGTTTTCAATAGTTTGTAAATCCATTGGTTCCTTGATCACATCGTAGTAATCATGAACTTGAGTTCCATCAACAGGAGCTCTAAATGGCCATGAACTTTGGAATGCCACCAAATTGGTAAGAATTTGCAATAAATGTTGTTGTAGTTTCTTTCTCTTGACTTCTGGTGGATCTTCTGGTTTGTATCCTGCTTCTAACAGTCCTGGAATTTCATTTACCGATAAAAGTTTACCACCTTCTCGGAATGTTTGAATTCCTGGGTACACACGTTTCTCATTTTCAACCATTTTTAGTTTATCCACAATTGCTGCTCTTTGTCTACGGATCATTCCCCTTATGTCTAAATAGTTGACATGAGGACGAATAATACATTCCATTAGAGTTGTTTCATTGTAGTCCTTGATGTATGGCGCATAAATCTTTTTGTCTTCGTTTTTAACTTCTACGAAACCTTGTTTCTTAAAGTATCCTACGGCTCCATTATCAGCACACGTTAAGAATTTGAATATGCGTAGATTTTCTTGGCAATATTTCTTCAGGTGATTCATCAACATGGTACCGTAACCTCTAACTTGTTCATCTCCTGTTACGGCACAGAATACAATTTCGATGAAACCTTGTGGGAAAAATGGTCGAAAAGTTATACCTCCGAATGGTACACCTGCTTTGCTTCCTACGACACTTTGATGTTGACGATCGAACACTAATCGAGTTGTGTATGATTTTGGCATGTTGGGTAGTTGACGAGCGAAAATGCATTTCAAGTCTAGTAGCGATTTCAAACTTGCCTCACTTCCATCATTAAGTACACATGAGAAGGCTATGTTGTTAATGGTTGTTAATACGCTAAACATACTTAGATATATCCCTCCATCGTTTGGTATAACTGGTACAGGTGGTGCGACTGGTGCTGCTGTTTGTGATTCCTCGTCGGATTCGTCTTCACTATCTTCTTCGTCATGGGATGACTCGTTTTCGTGTAGATCGTTTCCGTTTTGGTGTACGTAGTCGCCGTTAGGTTCTGTTTTTTCTAGTTTAATTTTTTTGAGTGGCTTTTCATTTTCTGGTTTGTCTGTTGGCTTGCGTTTGCGTGTCCCTTCTTCTTGTTGCATGCAAAAATGTTTTTGTACAAGTTGACTAAAATATTGTAAGCTGTGTTACAAAAAGCGTACATTCATTCCTGTCGACCTTCCACGTTACAAGTTATTAATCGTAGACTGTTTTCTTGACTTACCTTCGCTTTATTGCAAACGAGCTTGGTTAGCTCCTGTATTATGACATTAGGTGCATTTTATCCAACGCAAACCTCACAGCACCCAAATCTACTTCTCAAGATGAAAATGCGAACGTCCACGTATAATTTAACTTCTTAATTTATATAAAATGTCAACTAAATCGTGTTCTGGTATCTCTGCTGCGTTCAACTTGTTAACGACATCTTCATACGTTTCACCAGTCTTCATGGCTCGTTTACAAGAACTTACGATTTGTCTTCTTGCTGCCATGTTCATCTTCTCACTTGAAATCAAGTCTGCCATCATGAGCACATCAACACCATCAAAATCATGCGAGTTTTCAATAATATACTCTTCTGCAAGGGCAGTAATTCCTGGAATTTCAAATCGCAAAGAATGGAACAACAACTCTGCTGCAATTTCTCCAGTAACTTGACAAGAATTCGTGTACATGTAATGAATAACTTGTTGCAAAGCAGCACTACTCGAATTGTACAAATTAAACACTGGCACTGCACCTTGTGCACGTTCTCTTTGCATCTCTTCTGCTTCACTAAACGAGCCAAATAATGCCACTTTAAAGTACTCACTTTTCCATGCCAAAAAGTCCGTTTGACAACGTAGTATGGTTGACGGAATAAACGATGGATCACTAGGTGTTAACGGCGTGAGTTTCTCAATATTGTCATCTGTAGTGTACTCTTTCTCCTCTCCAAAGGGTAACGCGATAAGTTTAATATCAGTAGTTGCAATAATGGCTTCTCTACGTAGTAACTCGTCTGGATCGAGTTCTTGTTCATCTTCTAGTGATATGATATTATACAAGTGACACAAATCACGTTCGTAACTTTGTACCATTTCTTTTCTTGTATTCTCGCATAACTGCGCGATTTTTGGTTTCAACTCTTCTTCCAGTATTTTCTGTCGTATGTTATATTTCCTGTGGGATTGACAATAGTGCGTAACACGAATTGCAGCATGTTCATTAAATGGTCCATCGTACTCGACAGTTGGAATTTCAGTTTGAATTTCTTCCATTCCAAAGTAAAACTTTTTTCTTTCTTCCCAACTCTTGAATGCGCGTTCAATGGCTTCGGAATAGACTTTTTCATTCCAATTGTTTTTCAATTGTGCTAATCTGTTTTCATGTTGTACTATTTGTCTTTGTCGATTTTCTTGTTCGTATTTTTCACTTCTTGACATGTTTTTCTTTTTTTGTGATCCAAGTGGTTTCCTTCCAGATTGTTTACCTTGTGGGGCGTTATATGCTTCTTCTGCTTCTTGGATTTTTCTTCTCAAACGAGTGATTGTTTTCTCTAATTGTTCCATCTCTTGTACGATTTCTTCTGGCATTTGAGTTGGTCCAACATCGAGTTCAATAATACATTTCAAATAATGTTCAAGTCGCTTATCGTATGCTAATTGTGCTTGATGTCTTTTACTTTTTTCTTCGTGGTGGTGTTCTCTTGTTTGGTTCAAATCGAGTCCAATAAGTTTGGAATAGTCATCCGAGAGACAAGTTCAGTCAATTTGAGTCTTGTGCATAATTTATACAGTTCGTGAAGTGCATTGTACTTGTTGGTTGCACCGCTGTAAACACTTCCGACATCAAAATAGGTGTGTAAGAATGGTGTTCCACAGTAAATATAGTCCAAAACAACCTTCAGTTGTTCTGGATCAATGTCACCCAAGTCAATAGTATCGCGTTCATCATCAAACCCGTTCGCGTTGCTCTCTTGGATTTGTTTGATTCTCTGCACAATTTGTTCTTGTGTCTCACCGAGGTACGTTGGAGTAAACGTCTTCCATCTTGCGATTAAAAAGATGAGGTGACAGCGAAATAGTGTTACTTTTTCGTCTTTTGTAGATTTGAGTATCGTTACACCTCCCATCTTCATACCGTCCTCGACTTTCTTGTTCATGTTTTTTATTTCTGTAAAGTGTTTTGAGAGTACGCTGTATTGTTTGTGTTTAGTGTTCTCTTTCTTTCCAGATTTTCCTGATTGTTCGCCTTCTATGGGGTTGAACTTGCGAATTAGTCGACGAATAGGTAGATTTAATGCTGATAAATACGACCTTCCATATTTGTCATCTTTTGCGCCCTTCTCACAGAGATATTGTACTACATTGTAGTGACCTGCGTGTGCGGCAATGTACAACGGTGTGTTTCCGTGAATATTCGGCTCGTTCAATAAGTTTGGGTCTTTAGAGAGTAAGAACTGTACATCTCTGATAAGTCCAAGCTTGCTTGCCAAGTATATGTCGCGAATTTGGTCATAGTTTGGTGGAGCCTGGTACGCAGCCACACCTCTGTACATGTTCGTGTTTTTTGAACTCTGTTTGTAAGTGACTTAATTTTTGAGGCCAAACACAAGACACAACGTTCTTGTGCGATGCTACTGCTCTTGAGTGAGAAAAGATCATAGTCGTACTGGCAGTTGGATAGCGAAGCAATTCAGTTTGCCATTTCTGTTGTTGTCACATTTCACCTATCAGTAAGTCAAGTAAACCAAAATAACGTTTGCTTGGTAGAACGATGCATAAAACGCTACACAAGATAGCAGGTCGAAACAAAACTAAGGACCTTGCTGTACGAGACAACAGACCTATTCTGTATATTGATGGTTCGTTCATTTCGCATTAAACTAACGCGAAAACAGTTTTAGAAGTAAAAGATGTCGCAGTATCGATGAACAGTACGGCTAACATACGGCAAATACTAACCACATAGAACTAACACACATTTACTGTGTTGTACAAATTGATGATATAAAATTCGTTACTAACGTCCAACCTGTCGCCAAGAGTGCTACATCATGGAATGAATCGTTTATAATGTAAATTTACTACTCGTGCTAACTCCATCAGGTCTGTAGACAACACAAAAGGCAAAATCAAATTTAGCGTATACAAAAACAACCTTTTGCACAAGGACAGATGCAAAGGTACCGTAGAAGTGGAACTCAACACGCTCTTAAAAGAGGATGTACTCAACCGATGGTTTCCTCTCGACGTTACCAACTCTGAAGATGAGAAAGATGCGCTCTCGCCAGGACAGATACGACTCAAATTACAGTATTCCTCATCGGAAAGAGGAAAGATGAACCAATTGTATGATACTATAAGCCTAGAGAAATACAACGCGCTACAAATATTTTTCGAAAGAAAACCAATACGAGAAGTGTGTATAATATACAATCATAATGACATTGCGCCCACTGCGCAGGAACTAGGAGCACTGTTTCAAATATTTATAGATAGTCCCAAACTAGATTTAACAGACGTTATTCATTTCCTAGTGGAGCATGAAATAGATATTTCGTGTAAGTTTGAATTAACAGTATATTAACTAATAGCCGATCCTGCAACGTTGTTTAGGAATAACACGCTTCCATGTAAGGGCGTGACAGCATATTTGGCACTATTTGGAGGACCATACGTCAGAGCAATCCTAGGAGATGTAGTGAACACAATATGTGCAAACAATTTGGATCTAGAAGTCGATCCTATACGTCTAAAGCAACGCAAGTTGCCAAATCTAGAGCAAGTCGCCACTACAAATATGGGTAGACTTTTGCAACTGGCGCAAGGACTATTATTCCTCATGGCATCGTCAATAGAAAAGAACCTTCCGTTTGAGATTCGAGAAATATTGCACTTTATGCAAGTTCGTGTTGTGAGAAAGTTTTATAGAGAAGGAGGAGAGAAAACGCAAATGGATTTGATTAGAACTTCTGTTAGTGCGTTTTTGTTTCTAAGGTTTTTGTGTCCAGCGCTTGTTTCACCGCAAATGCATGGACTGACTGTGTCACCACCTTCGAAAGAAGCTAGTAGAAGTCTTATGATTATGAGTAAGATTTTGCTTAATTTGTCATGTGCTGTACCTCTACCAGAAGATTACATGAAGTCTGCAAACGAGTTTATGCAAAGAAATTCGGAACTAATGAGCCAGTTCGTAGAAAAGGTTTCTAGTCAGCCAATGCGTCGCCAAAGGTCTAAATTGGATCTAGATGAAGTGAATATCTTATGGTCGTACTACACTACGCATAAATTCCTGCATAAGAACCTCGGAACGATTAAGGAAGACTACAAAGCAAACAAGCAAAACTTTTTCTCGCTCAAGTATCCGGAAGATAAGAAAAAGGAAGTGATAGAGACTCTAGAAGAAGCATATGATATAGTGGACTTGTTACTAGGCGCTCCACTAGATCTATCGAAGAAAATGGGTCCTAAATAAATGTTAGAGTTTGTATTCCTTGAGTTGACTTTTATTGCGCCAAATTTTATAACGGCTAGTTTAAACAAAACATGCACAAACTGTTCTCGAAGCGGAAGCAAGCAACAGTAAGTTTATTTCCAGTGCAATCAGTCTCACACGTGAAGAACTCGTCGCAAGATAGTAGCGCATTAGAAAACAAAACATCGAAACGACGCGTTCATTTTGGAGCGAATGGAGCGTACGAATTAACTAGTGAAGAATGCGAACACCCAGAAATCGGATCCACACAAGATGAAGAGGTTGCAGCACAACCAGCTGAAAACATCGAAGAGGAAAAAGAAAATGTCGTAGCAGAAGATGTCGCAAAACCAGACGCTGTCGCCACTGAAACAATGGAAGAGTCTCCGCCACGCGTACGAGACGAAGAGAAAGCCAAAGCGAAGAAAAAGAAACGTTCTTCATCGATTGGCAAAAGAAAAGTAACACGTAGAGTGGCTGCAAAGTTCTGCACCAAAGTACCAAAAGATTTGACTGATTCAGAACGCATAATGTCACTCCTCACACTAGTCGCTGAACATCAAAAAAATACCTATCTATCAAAGGATCAAGTCCACCTTGATGCATGTAAGTTTTATTGTTTCTTCTTCTAATTTTTTTAGTCGAATCAATCTTTGGTGGATTATTAAACAAAGCACCTGCGATTATAGAAAAGTACGAATCGAAAGTATTCAAACAAAATGAGAAGAACAGAGCACTGGAAGCAAAGCAACGCATCAACAAATGCAAACTTGCAATGCTACAACGTGAAGAAGCAGAGTGGCTCAAAGTTGAAGCTGAACTAGAAAAGAATGCTGAAGAAGCCTATAGCATGCTTCAAATTCCACTAGATCAAGTTGACGAACCAATGGAAGAACCATTAGAAGACAATGGAACAGAACTCAAAACCATGATGAAAGACGCACTACAAGCTAGCATGTTTATGGCTGACCGTGTAGCCTTGTGCACTGAACGATCTGCACAACTACAACGAACAGCAGAGCGATACAATGATAGGCTACAATCTCTCGTTATGAAAGAGACACATTCAGTAGATGAGTTGCAACGACTAAAGCAACAAAGATATTTGGAAGACGCTGGTCTTTCCAATGGAGATTTCGAACTAGATTTTTTGAAACAGCTTGGACCTGTA
>JAESGV010001035.1_pt1 | contig 11937 bp, 9 predicted proteins | sample 9269781 | NCBI WGS metagenome assembly JAESGV01 (sample SAMN15741586, study PRJNA653496) | algae metagenome | isolation source: Tildeniella torsiva UHER 1998/13D and co-occurring heterotrophs from... | place: Slovakia: Slovak Paradise National Park, Hrabusice, Kosice Region | collected 2000-01-01 | reverse complement strand
ACCTCCAAAGAAGAAGAACTTATTCGTGGGAACACTAATGGGAGGCTAGAAGCTGAACTTGTTGAGTTTTACTTGAAGAATGCAACAATGTTCTTCTCAGCAGGGAAGTTCATGGAAGCATATAAAATAATCAAAAAAGCAGAACGTGTCATAAATGAAAGTGGTTCTAATAGTGGTTCTAAAAGACGAATACCAGCAACAACCGAACAACGTTTGAGACTAAAACGGTACAAAGCAGATTGTTTGGATGAAACAGATAGTAAAAACATATACGCTACATTCGCGGCATACGAAGACTATTTGGAAACATGTTTAGAATATATCAAGAATACAGAAGGCGAACTCATGTATTCGAACCTACAAAGTGCAACGCTACAATATTCACGAACAATCAACAAAATAGCGGTAAATAGGTTTGAATTGTTGAAAACGTTTCACAAACAAGATGCAAACTTTTTCATTCGTGAAGAACTGGAAGCGTTTGCCAAGGATGAGTCACCAATGCTCGTTTTGGTGCAACTTGCAGAAAGAGCAGAATCGTTATGCCGAGAAAGCATCAATTTGGCGCTTACCCTCACAGAAAACACAACTGGACACCAACGCAACCAACACATGTTAGCATACTTGAACTCTTATAGTTCATTGTCGGCCATTTTGCAAACAAGAGCCACTGTATGGTGTAGTACGGCACAGTCCAGAAAACATCTCGAGCAAGCGATCACAGAACTGAAACGAGCAGATAGTTTCCTAGAATCCAAGTGCGGACCAGATGATTTCCAAGTCTTGGCAGATTTGGATCACTTTACTACTGAGCAACAGCTTCTGTGCGATATAGAAGCACAAAAGTATCGTAACTTGAGCGAGATTGGTTCACTGTATCAAGAATTGGAAGATTTCGAGGAAGCACAAATCTATTTCCACAAATCATCGCGATTCATGCCCAACGATGGCTTCTTTTTCGAACAGCATCTTAATTTAGTACAAATAGAGAGTATAGAATTGCAGAATGCAAGTTCGGCTACTAAATGCACAGCAGTCTGGGATAGGATGCAGAAACGATTTAATCAAGTTAGCGAACGATTGGATAGATTGTTAAAACATGGACCCAATAGAGATTTGTTGATTGCGTACAAGACAATGTCATTAAAAGAGATTGGCGAAAAGGTTCGAGAAACAAGAGCAATACAATTAGACATACTAGAATCGCGAAAGAAATTCTTTGTCAAATACAATCAAATCAAGAAGACAGCAAATGAGCGAGTACTATCACAAGAAGGATTACCATGTAGTGCAACTTACAAAAGAGAAGATTTTGACATTTTGTTTGAACATTTACCACGGAAAAAGTCAAAAGAAGCACTCTTTGTCTCCAAGTTGTATCTCGAGTTTTTGGATACTCATTCAGATTTGCCAAGTTTTTTGGCAGTTGGTTCTATTCCATCGTATGCAGAGTATTTGGAACGTGCCGAGTTGTGCGTTGCTCGTACGCTTAGCGACGAAGAGTTGGCTGAGCGTATTCGACAGCTACGAATTACGATCAAACAGATTCCAAACATGACTGAAAAACCATTATCTAGATTATACACAAAACTATTGCGAATCTATTTGAATCGACACATCAAAAGAGATGAAAAAATGGACTTGGTTGGTATGTACGCTACTGCATACGAGTTTTTGATTGCACAAGAAGCAGCCAATGTAGTGCTTGAGAAATCAACCACGCATCACATGTTTGTACCCGTTTCAAAACTATTGGTGACTTGTATATGTGTTGCAAAGGTAGCTGATGACGCTTCAGAGTTTGCAAAGAAACTGTATGAAAGCATGAAAAAGTATACCAATACAACGGTTGAATGTACCATGAAAAAAGTTGATGAGTTGATACAGAAGAGTAAGCAAGCTATAGCTGCTTACTCGATCGTGGATGTGGAGCGACCAGTGGTCAAAACAAAAACGTTGAAACGGAAACGAGTTGATTCTGATGACGAGGAAGCCATTGATAATGAGACAAAAAATCTAGCTGTCGAGGGATTAGACTTTTTGTATCCTGAAGAAGAGAGACGAATGAAAAGAGAAGGTGCAATCAATAACTCTTTGCAAGATATTGGTAGAAAAAAAAAGTTAGCCAAACTCTCAGATGAAGATTACTTTTCAGAAAAGTATTCCATGGTTATGGAAAAAGTTGAAAAGGGTGTAACAAGAGCTGGAACAAAGAGTAGACCTGTCACATTAGTTACACCACCAAAAGTTGAGCCACTCGTCAAGATAAAGACAGAGCCAAAAGCTGTTAACTCGTCATCATTCTCGAGGCTTGCACAAGTCAACAAACCTGTACAGATACGTTTGCCACCAAAGCTCCCTCCAAAGCTGCCACCAAAAAGCACTCAGAAATGAACTGCGTTTCTACTTATTGAATTACTTTGTGTGTAACTCAGCAAAAGAACGTTTGAGCTCGGAATCGAGTTTGTGTATTTCGCTAAATTTCAACCCTTTGATAGTCCGAGTCATTTCTAAAACCAGACAGTGCACCAAATGCAAAATTTTAGCCTCCTGTGTGTCAACAGGCGAAAACAAAATCTTCACAAAGACTGTGGACAATGATACGTGTTCCTAGTAGCAGAGACCTCAAGACTCCAATTAAAAACCCAAGAGACGAAACGTCTGTGATAGAAGTCTCTATTGGAGTAATCGGCAAAGGACGTGTAGGCAAAACAGCGATAGTTCAACAGTATTTACACTCGGTGTTTAAACAAGATCACGAAGCGACGATAGAGGAAGCCCATGTTAAACTCACTGTTTGTGACATGAACAGTATTCTTCCACGCGCGATGACTTCATCTGTGCCAGATATACCTACAGATGTTTTAGTCAAACTTAATATACTAGATACTGGTGCTGAAGACGTAATCGGTATTTCATATGAGTCACTCGCAAAGCTAGATGGATTCTTAATGGTCTATTCAAAAGACGTTCCCGATAGTGCAGACTACTTACATACTGTTTATGATAATCTTGAAAGAATTAGGTTTCAGTTAGGACTGTCAAGCCCACCGATTGTTATTATTGGCAATAAGACTGATGATACTTTGACAAGACAAATGTCAACATATCACAGAATCCGCACTACAGACTGTGCACTAGCTGATCGATTGGGATGCCCTAGAATTCTTTCAAGCGCGATGAGGAGGACTATGATCGATGAGAGCTTTGAAGCTCTTATATTTGAGATTTTAAGAGGATCTTTTGTTCAATCATTCTCCAAACTATTACCATCAGCTGAACGATGCAGAACTACAAGAGATTCAGCACAACCTAGAACCTTAACTAGAAGAGTGTCGTCGTACTTTTCTAAACTGAAAGGCAAATGGACATCGCATAAATCAATGAAGATAAATGAGCCAACTACAACTAGTAAATTAAGTTAACATGAATTAAGCATTTCTTTTTGGTTTATAATTTGGCACCAAACCATCATGTCGCTATTTTTTAGCTTTCGGGGTACCTCAACACCGTTAACGCAGTGAACAATCTTCTGATAATTTCAGAACACAACGTTGTCATTTTGTTAGAAAGAATCCCATAGCAGGAAAACAAATTTCTTCTGTGGGAGATTCGAAGAATTTTTGTAAAAATCAACGTCGAACTCTTTTCGGCAGTTCGCGAATCTATACGAGGCAAGAGTCCAAAGCCACAAAAAGTCACAAAAAAACAAACGTATGGCACCACACGGTATGATTGCACAAGAGGAGCTTTTATACGCAATTAAACATGGCTTGCACGGGTTCCCTACTAGTGCTCTTACCGGACACAGGCTAGTGTCTTGGGCAGCTATGTTTCTTAATGGAAAAAGAAGTTATGCAGTCTTACTGTTGAATCAAATACAAGACAAACACCATATATTTGCTAGACACACTTCGTTCGACGATAGAATAATTGATTCCAAATCAATCAAGTATAAAATACAGGGGGTCACTAAACGAGTTATTATACTCGGAAACGATACCCTAGCTATTGAGAGCGCCAAGCGCCTCGAACATGATTTTGAAGTAATCCTAGTTGAGTCCAGCGAGTATGGATTCCACTCTATTAATGCGACTCGCTCATTGTCACACACCAAGGTGATATCAGCCTTAGTACAACACGTAGGTGCAAACAGAGTTTTCTTCGACAGAGAATCAACCTGTGTTCAAACACCTTCAACCCTAAGCTTTGACTATTTAATCGTCTGTCCATCTGCGTTTTGTGGACAAGAAGTCACTCCAGAGTCTACAGATTCACTAAGCAAGGCGTCACTCATTCGCATGAACGGCCTACAAGACACTAGTATGTTCAAGGCCTTTATCCCATGCGCGCTAGATGCAGCTGACCAAGTACAAACAAACGAACGTTTCCAAGTTGCCTCAAACGCAGCAGCTACAACACATTTTTCAAACATTTTTGCACTACAAGGTGACGACGAAAGATTACTAGGAAAAGAACAATACTTTGCGAGATACATACCAAAAGTCATATCTAGCTTAGAGCACAACGATAGTTTACCAGCAGTTTCTGGTTCAGTACTTCAAAATTGTCTAGGAGGAATATTTTCAATGATTAAAACATAAATTTTTATATTAACTGTGTTGGTCCAGCGTCAATCAACTTTTGAAGATCTTCTCTCCATCCTAACTCGTCTACAAGCTTCCACACACCTTCGTTGATATCTCCACCAATATAGTGGTCCTTGAAATCTCTATTTCCGTCAATGTTTTCGAATGGACCTGCTCTTTCCATGTTGATCAAACAACGAGCAGTGTTTACTGGTGGCATGTTCACCAACGATGCAACTGGGAATACTTGCAATGAAGTTCCAATTACTATCAACAAGTCACATGCTCTGAAATCTTTCTTGTACGATTTTGCGAACCTTTCTGGTAAAGCTTCTCCGAACAAAACAACGTCTGGTTTCACGACTGCATTTTGACATTCATCACATTTAGGAATTCTCAACTCTTCACCAAGAATGTGTTCCTTGACATAGATCATGTTATCAAACTTTTTTCCGCATCGTTTTCCGGTACATGTTGAGGTGTCATAACTTCCATGAGCTTGAATTAATTTTTCACGAGAAAGGCCTGCCTTGAGTTCCAAAGAATCAATATTTTGAGTATAATTGCGAAGCAATAATCCCTTATCTTCTAACAACTTGATAAAGTAGTGAGCTGCAGTTGGTCTGTAATCGACGCCGATAAAATCTTTGGCAAGTTCGAAGAATCTATTTTGTTAGAAGCTGAATGTGAAACGTACGGTTTTGGATTCTGATGGAAGAAACCAATTTCAAAGATGGCAGTCTATTTTGTGTTAAATGCATAATAAACGCTTACTGGACGAGGTAGATTGTATTTCTGTAAATTGTCGTACAAACCTGTTCCTGGTGTTCTAAAATCAGGAATTCCTGCTGCAGTTGATAATCCAGCTCCTTGAAATGTCAGTCGAGAATAAAAGTCATGTATGTACCTGTTAATACAATAATGTTGTTTGTATCTTCGGATAGAATAATTTTTGCGACCTCTTTGATTGGATCAACTGGCTCTGGTTTTGGTTCCAACTTGGTTGCTTGCAAAAGCTCAACGAGGTCATCAACTGTTCCCTCTTCTTCTCCTGGATAGATTCCAAATTTTGCTTTGTGCGCTGTTCTTAAAACTTTTGTTGTCAATGTGGCATGTTCAATATACGATTCACAATCGTAACACCAAAAGCTAAGATCAGCGAGAGAAATTCCAATATTGTGTTTTTCGGAGTCATAATGCTTGAGGAAATGTCCGTTCACGTATCTACTGCAGTATGGAGTAAAACACTTGAGACAAATCCAGTTTTCTGTATTGCTGTCACAATCGTTGCATTTAGCCGTCAAAAGTTTGGAATAATCCACGTCTATAATTTCCAGGTCTGCCACGTGTGGGCAATCGGTTTTGGGTGTTACCATAGACATGTTCTATCGAGTTCTGTTATCTTTATGAAAGGTCTTTACAAAATAATGCCACAACAGTTTGTTGTGTGTTTGCAGACTTCACTCTCGCATCGTGATTATCAGTCGGAAGCAAAGTTTGCTAGTGCAATTAATAAGTACATAGAAGATGCAATCAAGCAAGAACCAGAGCTTGAAAAGCAAGATTCAAATGCAATTATCGTTTTTCCTGAAATGATAGGAATGTGGCTGTTCATCGCCTCCATCAAATTACCGTCTATGTTTTTCACATACTGCAACAATCATTTGATACCGATGCTGTACGTCACCGTGATGAATCTAGTAACTATCATCACTATGTTCATAAAAGAGTGGTGGATACTCGACAGAAAAAAACAAACTCGAAAATCTCCCACACTATCATCTTCATATATTATGGGAAACTTGACTCGATGTTTGTTCAAATATAACGCCGATTTGGTGTTAGAGATCTACGTTCGAGTGTTCTCATCGCTGGCAAGACAGTACAGCGTTTACATTGTTGCTGGTTCCATAGTTCTACCAAAGTTGCAATTACACAATGGTCAGGTTAGAAATACTGAGCAAGGTTTGTACAACATCAGTCTAACTTTTGATCCAAATGGTAACGTATGCAATATTGAGTACAAGCAGTACTTAACACAAGAGGAACTCGATATAGTAGATGTTTACATTCCTGAAAAGCAGGACAACCAACATAGTTCTTTCGAAACTGAAGTGTTTGGAACAGTAGCGTGTTTGATCTGTGCTGATGGTTGGTATCCATCTTGCTATCAAGATTTGATGAAAGTAAGACCTGATATTATAGTTAACCCGTCACTTTCAATACCTGGTGATGAGTGGCTTGATCCATGGTCAGGATACTCTGCATGGCAGATGCCTAGTGACGTTCAAGTTGATGATCTCAGAAAAATAAGTTTGGAGGAAGCTTGGATGAAATACTCTTCACCAACTCGAGCAAGAATTATACCAAGTGTTACTTGTACAGTACTATGCCAAGGTATCCTAAAACTGTGGGATATGACAGGCAACGGAAGAAGCTGTGTTGTTATCAAGCGAGGTGATGAGGTTATTGTTACAGAAGCACCAAACCACTTGGACTCAGCGATCATTGTTTGCAAGCTGTAGCTGTTTCATGTGATTGGACCCAAAACAAAAATCTTTTTAGTCGCTTGTCAATTTGGCTACCTGCTGTCACACATCACTTTGTCAAACAACTCTATCTCAAAATCCAGAACCACTAAGTGATGAGTGAAGCACAGACACAGTGGATAGACTTCTTCGAGTTTGATCCACTCTCGGACAGTGCTTTGTTGCTCTCTATTTTGGTCATGTTAGGTTTATATGCAATCTATGATATCTACCGGCCTACGACACCAGTAGCATTTTCGCTCAAATATCGTGGTAAACGTACACTAAATTGGGTTCTGATAGGAATATGCTCTACGGTGGAGAATATGAACCAACTTAATATTGTTATTTTGAGCACCATGCAGAAAGAAGCACTATACAAGACTGGATTGACACTAAATTCGTTGATTATTTTAGGAGGTGTAACTCTCTTCCTCAAACCAGTCTTTATGATTTTCAATGGTTTGATTATTGACCGTTTCGCGCACCTATCACGCAATGGAAAGTTCATTCTTATCGGAGGTTTCTTCATTCACGCCATTGTCAATTTCATTATGGGTTGCGTGATGGCAACAAGTGCAAAAGCAGGAGCAGGAGCACCTGCTGCGCACTCGTTTGACCAATTCCAAGTTGAACTATTCGCAGTCCATGCACCAGCACCTGCACCAGCAGGCGGACCCGTCACAGTACCACCAGCAAATTCTGGTGACGACACTGCCCTTTTCACCTCAGCATCAGTTGCACCATTATTCTTTATTTCCCACATTATCGCAACATATATGCAAACAGTTGTTGAACTCGTATTGAACAAGATTTGCTCTTCATGGTACCACGATAGAGGAGAAAGAGCAACCATCAGTGGATTATTGAACGTGTTCGATTCATGGGACTGGTTCACTGGCTTCGCGTTGAACATTTACATTTTCACAAAGTTTACATCAACTGGTTCGGCCGCACTATTGTTCGCCAATGCAGGATTTTTATGTGTTGCTGCAGTATGCGCAACATTAATTTCCAAGCGGTGGGATCCTTCAGATGATTATAACTATTATACTTGGTTGTTGAAAAAGCAACAAAGAAAATGGGAAGAAAAACAATTGACTGATATGGGAATGACAAAATCGGCATTTATGCAAGAAACAGCATTAGAAGAGAAGAGCATTGAAAATGAACTCGCCAATGTTGATAAACAACTTGATGAGCACACCGATGAAGATACTCATCATGACGCACCACATGATAATTTGGCCACTCATCATGACGCTCATACTCACGGCGGACATCATGATGATGATCATCACCACCACCATCATACAGAGTTTGTCTTTGACGATCCAATGAAGATTGATAACATCTCATTGAAGACTATTTTGGTGAATCCAGAAATCTACGTGTACAGTCTCGCGTACTTGTTCTTGAGTATGGGTATCGAAAGTTGGTACCAATGGTTTATTTCCAACATGATTTATCGTTTTGATGTCACGTTTGGAACGGCAACAGGAACACTTACTTTGGTACTCATTACTGCTGCACCTGCTGCTACAGTCATGTTCTGTGTATTATTAGTGAACTTGTTTGCAAAGAAGCATAGAGGAATAAGTATCTCTTTGTACGCATCATTGTCCATGGCTGGTTTCGGATTGATTTCTATTGTAACTTTCTTGTCAGTGCACCCTGCCATGATGATCATTTTTGGAATTTTAAATGTATTTTTAAAGACTGGTACACTAACAGCGTTACGTTACCAATCACAAACACTTGGTGGTGCATCAAAAGCAGCAACTGTAACTGCGCTACTATGGGCAGGATCGTATATTGGAAGTGGAATCAATGTCTACGTGTTTGGATTCACAGGCGGAGTCGTCACATTGACTGTACTAAGAGCACTTTCATTGACGTTATGTCCTGTAATTGGAGCAACGATACTTCTAGCGTGGCACTTTAAACATGTCATTTTCTACGGCCGTACATTCAAGAAAAATTAAATTTACATATTTTCATTTGATCCAATTGGTCTTTCTCGTTTGAAGAGTCTTGGTGATCGTTCTTTGTCATTCAAAAGTGAATTGACTTGTTGGCGTAGTTGATTTACTTCATCTCGATCTGCATTTACTTGTCGTTCAAGTAGGTTAACCTTTTCTCTCAATAGTAATATCTGGTTCAAGTCGTTTTCTCGTTGAGTGCGAAGCGTTGCGATTTCGTCTTGCATAATTCGAGTAAAACCTTCTCTCATCTCTTCCAAGAGTTCTTGTACCTCTTTGTCGTCGACCTTCTTGTGCTTTCCAGACGTGCCTTTGAACAATGATCTCACTACGTTACCAATTTTACTAGAAGGTGACGGTGTAGCCTGAGGAGCGTGATGAGCAGTAGCTCGTGGAAACTCTGGTCGAGGAGTATCTTGCATGATACGACTTGATGGTGCTCGTACAAGTGGCGTAAGTGGAGATCTTGTATTCACTCCCAGTGACGTTGCAAGTGGTCTTGATGGTGTAAATGCAGATCCTTTTGGTGGAATGTTCTCTTTTTCATCTTCGTACATTTGAATTGGGAGTTTTTCTACTGAACTCGTTAGCATGATCTATGCAACGTACATGCACTTCTAGGAGTACGTGGCGATGGGGGTGCACCTTCTTTCAATCGTAGTACAGAGATTGGTGTTGGATTGTTCATGTATGAGTTTTGCGACAGTTTCAAGTTGACAAACCACTACAATTTCTCGAAAGTTGTTTATTCAGTGACCTTCTTCGATGCACTTCTAGTCACTCGCTTCACTGCAACCTCATTCATGTCGTTATCACTATCAGCATCAGATACTTCAGCTTCCTCCTCTTCTTCTTCAATCTTTATGCGTTTAGCTTTCTTTTCTTTCTTTGTAGGAGTCTTTCGCTTTGCTGGTGTTTCTTTCTTAACCTTTTCTTTCTTTGGTGTTGGTAACTTGGTACCTTTATCATCTCTATTGCTAATCTTTGCTTGAACAAAAATTTCTTTCTCTTCATTATCCTTTTCTTCATCTGTATACGGTGGTCTCACTGCAGCGTCCCCATAGTACTTCTCACGATAGTTTTGGAACATTTCAATGCACTTCAAACCACTTGCTTCCTTGTCTTTGATCTCTAACATGATATCGCATGAGATCAAGTTACCATTATCGTCTTCTACACGCATGATTTGGTTGCAGATGACTCTTTCAAAGTGAGCCAAGTCAATAGAGTCTGTATGTTTTCCGCGCTTTGCTCCAACTTCTGTAGTTTGACTGCTATAATCGATCATCGGTATGCCGTCACGTTCTTTCTTCCAAGTGGCAGCAGCTCGCTTGAAAGCTTGTCGTTGTGTTTCTCCGCTTGTGTTCAAGCATTCGTGATGTAGTGTATCGAATAATATTGGTATACCAGTTCTCTCGCTAACCCAAATGCAATCATCAAGTGAAAATAAATGGTCATCGTTTTCGATCACGAGATGTTTCTTAACGCGCTCGCTGACCTTGTTATTATATCGCTCTACCAAACGTTCCATGCTCTTCTTTTTGTCTCCGTATACACCACCGCAATGGATTTGGAATTTATGAGTTGAGTCTAGTTGCATACACTCAAAAATGTCTGCGTGATACTCGAGTTCGCTAAGGCTCTTATTCAAAATATCTTCGGATGTTGAGTTGAGCAAACAGAAGTGATCTGGATGCATGGCGATTCTCATATTGTGTTTTCTAACAAAATCTCCAATTTCTTTTAGTTGTTCACCAAAGTGTTCTTGCCATTTGAACTTTTTCTCGGTAACCAATTTGCTCATTAACTGATGCGAAGCAAATGGAACAAACTCAGAGCCAATACGAAAGAATCGAAGATCGTGTTTCAAATTGAACTCCAGCATCTTCTTTAGATCTCGCACATTTTCACCTACTTTTTCTTTGATTTTGTCAATACCAAAACTTGACATTAGTAATTGAGTAAAGAGTTTTTTACCTTTTCATTTGAAACGAATGATTTGTGTGCAGCTTCTGGGTCCTGTTTGCACATGGATAGCCGATACGCATGACCGATGTAAGGTTAGAAGACTTTGTGTTCATGGATAATTCCTCGGGTGTTGTTTCGGATAATTTTGCTTGAAGCTTTACAATTTATACGACAATTTGCAAGTCCCTTTTATTCCTAGATGACAACTTCCTGCGAAAACAAGCATCCTAGTGTACAATGAGCTTAACGTAAACAAGCTCTACCAACGTTCCACGTTAATCCAGTCCGAACAGGCTCGTAAAACGCAGCTAGCATAGCTAGTGTTAAGTAGACGAAATAAAAAAGCACTAGAATCACACCGAACCACTTCATGGACTTGAACCTACAGATTGGAATAACTATCGTTGTCACGATTAGTACCGCAATTAAACATAAGAATGAAATTGTCACAACTGCATCAGGTTCCACAACGACACAGAATTGAGTCAATTGAGTTGGATTGAATGTAAATGCTACTCCAATACCAATCAAAAGATTCAAAAGAGGACTACCATAGCATGCACCAACGGCCATACTTGGATACCCTTCTCTGCACAGGTTAGTCATAGGATGAAGATTTCTTACCTAGCCACAGTTACATCGGCAACAATATCACCTAATGAGTTGGCATATGTTAGGGCTGTTACTGCTAAAACAGATGGCAAAATGCCCCAAGCAGTTCCAAACGATTGCAGTAGGGATAACATCTCATTTGTAACAATATACAGCCAACATACGGACATGATGAAAGTTCCTATGATGACAAATGGTAAAAAGTATGGAGGTGGTTTGTCTTTGCGTAGGAATACAAACCAGAAGAGAATAAAGCTC
>JAESGV010001034.1_pt1 | contig 11953 bp, 14 predicted proteins | sample 9269781 | NCBI WGS metagenome assembly JAESGV01 (sample SAMN15741586, study PRJNA653496) | algae metagenome | isolation source: Tildeniella torsiva UHER 1998/13D and co-occurring heterotrophs from... | place: Slovakia: Slovak Paradise National Park, Hrabusice, Kosice Region | collected 2000-01-01 | reverse complement strand
TAGGAGGTGGTTACGGATGGTCCATCTCATTGTCACTATTGTTCCCAATAGTACTAGTTGTTACCTCAGCAATTCGCATCGTTCTTCTCCACAGAAGCACCAAGACTAATGATTTGTAATTAAACATAAAGAATTTTTAATTAACTTAATTTACTTGTTCTCTGCATAGCTCAGATAAAATGTAGTAGATGCTTTTGATAGCGTTTCCTGTTTAGTTTTGGCTGCTTGTTCGCTTACTGTAGATACAGGTACTGCTGTATTTTCCATTTTAACTAATGGGTCGATAAATCTTCTCTTCCTGTGAGTCATGTACTTGTGACCTTCAAAAGGCTCTTGCTCCACACGAATATTTCCATAGTCTAATCTTTTCATTGCATTCAATTGTTGAATCAAACTCTCGTCACCAGAAGTGTTTATTCTTTCCATAACAGACACATCAGTTCCCATGATAATATCTTCTTCCATGCTAATGACATCTTTCTCGAGTGCTTGTTTTAGAATATCAGCTAATACATCGTACGAGTAAAGATTGACAGCATCAAAGAAGAAATCGATTTCTTCTTGGTATCCTTTAACGAACCAATCTGCCGTTTTGATGGTCTGGCAGGCAATATTGGTTCCATTGTTTACCATAACTAAAGAATCAACAAACGCACGAATAGACTCTTGCGAATGATTGAAATAAAAGTACAAATCACGCAATGTATAGTCGATACGATCAGCACAGAGGTTGGGAAGGTCACACTCCAGAATATGAAAATCTGAACACGAGTCTAAATTCTTGGCAAATATTTGAGCGTCGTAACCGTGTTTTTGGAGCACATCTTTTACATCTGTTTGTGTGATAAATCGAGTCACTAACGAATCGTGGAAATCGTGTCCTTTGCTTTTGACAACTAAATCTATTACGTGTGAAAATGCAGTATGCGATATATCGTGTAACAATCCTGCCAATTGCTCTTCGATAGAGCCTCCCAAGCGTCTGATTAGTAGCATTACTCCAATACTGTGTTCTTTGCGGGTAACATTCCAAAATTCTGGCCTGACTGCATAACATGCTCCTGCTTGGTGCACTTGTGCCAACCTATTAAAGGCTGTGCAGTTTTGTATCATGGCCACAAGAACAGGTTCAGAGATTTTGAAGCTACCGTAAAACGGATCATCGATTGTGAGGTGCTCACCAGATTGTGTCACCAACTGCGATTGTTTGTGCATGTTCAAACGAAAAATTGAGGTTCATGCTTTTTGGCAATCGACAATGACACTTGCTGAAACTGTGCAATCATTATTTATCAGCTGTACCTCTTCGCTTCGGAAAGTGGTTAAATGGTACAATTTCATGACAACCGGCCAAATTAATGTGACATCTGACAAACACAAACTTACACATGAGCAACGTCACAAACGGTACAGAACCGTTGCCCTTGTCATATGTGCTTGGAGTTGCCATAACGGACAATATTTTTCATGGGTTTGACACGTTCCTAAAGATACTACTATTAATATTGGTTATCGTATGGAGAAATGTACAACCCATCAAAAGTAGATACCCACTACCACCGATTTTATGTTTGGCGTGTTTAATTGGATACGATTTACACAAGTTTTTAGCCATGTGGGTTTACGCAAATGCATGGCCAGCCCAAGTGAGTACGGCAAGACATTTTTTCGTAGTGCCATACTTTTTAATCTACATTGGTATCATTTGTCACCAGTATGTTCGGTATTTCGTAAATAGATACCTAGACGACGTGAAAAATCGTGAAGATACAAAAATCGATCCTAAAATGTTAAAATTGTTCCGTTTCCTAGCGTCTAACTGGACACTGCTAATTGGTATCGTTACCATAGCACTTATCGTTTTTCCAGTCTCTATCATCCTCACAGTCGTGTGGTTAGTCGTTGGCAGTATCACATCAAGAACAGCTTTGATCATTGTAGCTGTACTGAACGTTGTCTTGGCTGTCATGTTTGCAGTTATCATAGCCATGGTTGCTATATGGGATTTTGTCAAAAATATCAAACCAAAAGGTGTCATGTACTACTTTGGTGAGGGAGATCCATTCAACTTCCGTACAGATGGTATTTTCTGTCTTATCTCTTTGATTCTAGGTATCATCTCGATTGTGAGTAGTTTCATTATCATTGAAACGCCTAGTGCTGCGAATCCAGGTTCTATTGTGCTCTGGATTTACAGTAGAATTATTTTTCAACTGTTTGAGTACTCTTTGATCATGATTTCAGGAGGTACTTGCGTGTTTTCTATTATCAAACGAAAAATAAAAGCGAGCAGGTACGAACATCTCAGTGAACACGATTCCGAGTTGGAGAGAATTCTCAATAACAAGGGTAAAGCAAAAAAAGTGTTCGAAGAGTATTGCAAATCAGAATTTGCATCGGAGAACATTTTATGTTATGATAAAATTAAAAAGAGAAAATCTGTATCCGATTTGGATACCATGATGGATCACGCAAGAGAAATTCACGAAGTATTCGTGAAACAAGGAACACTTATGGAGTTGAACATTACACAAGAAACTAGAAACATGTTCAATGAGATGTTAGCGAGTGGATCAACACCCACAGAAGAAAAAATACACTCTGCGATAGATATGCTAGAATGTGAAGTCTTGAGAAATTTACAAGATGTTTTTATGCGATTCCAGTATACATCGTCCTACGAAGCAGCTAGAAAATCGATAACATTAAAATCACCAATACAGCTTTAATGTACAAATTTAATGAGCTTTGATTTCTACATCGTAAAACATTGTTATTTTGCCTCGGAAAAAAGGCGTTTGTACGTCAAACTTGTCCCACATTTTGAATATGTAACCCTTAGTGCTCTTTGCGAGTGTTATGGGAACTATTATCTTCATTGCTTCTTCAACTTGTTTTGTATCCAACGAATTGATAATCATTGGTAAAATCTTGTTCGTTTCGGAGCCTTTGTACTTGCTCAAGTATAAATCTTTTAAGAATGTAACGATAGCAGAGCAGTTTTCGTCACTACCTGTATATGATGGGAATACTGATTTAAATGATACTCGTTTTGTTACATACGGTAGTACATCCGCTTTTCCAAACAACAAAACGAAAGATACGCCTTGTAGTTCGGGTATATTAACGATTTCTGAAAATAATTTTACGGACTCGAGCGCTCTATTAGTACAATCATCTTCGTAACAAAGTTGTGTGTATTCTGACAGCGATACAGTAAATATCACACATGAGACACCTTCGTACTGTTGCGTTGCATTTGCCCATTCTAAAAGGTTAGATAAATATATTCTATACTTTTTCGCTCGTTTCGTTGTCCACCAACGTCAATAAATTGTATAAAAGTGTTTTTTCCAACTTTTAGTTTTTCTTTGTCTATTACGCCAACTGTTTTGATTTTAGAATGAACAAAATCTTGCAAGCTTGGTCTGTAGTCTGTTGGCGAAATCGTATCGAGTCTATTTAAGAAATATTCTAACGATTCTGGAGCAACATGTATTTGTTTGTGAAGTCTATGCACGAAAATGTGTTGGATAGTTTTGTTCGTCCAAATAGTAAGAATCTCTTTTGTTGTAAATTGCGAGAATACAAGAGTGCCTGTGTGAACAGTTATGTGCTGCTCCATTAATCGTGTGGCTAGTATCTCATCGGGTGCTAACGATAGGTTCATACATTTTGCATATTCACAGAGTTGTTTTAGTCCCACTAAGATGTTTTCTTTGATTGTATTTGCAGCGCTTCTCCTCTCTCCATCTGAGACGGATTGCGAAAGTAATTGTATTTGTTTGCAGAATACAGTTTTTCCTTGTTGTTATAATTGTAAATTGGTTACCTGTTTCTCCTGTTCCTAAACACACTAATTTTCTTATGTCTTCTGTATGGACACTAGATACAGAATCGATATCTTCAGTGCGGTGCGTACTTCCGGTGTTTCCCATCAAACTTGTCAACAATTACAAATCTGATAAATCTTGGCTTCCGATTTTTACTCATTTTCAGACCATCAACAATAGTATAATTAAAGATTCGAGTGATTCTAATGATCTTCTAATTCTTATCCATGGCACTGCGCCAAATATCAACGTACGATAAGCGCTTGAGAATTAGTTTTACCACAGTTGAGCACTACAGAGTAGTGAGAAAGGGTTTGAACTTTTTGTCTTTCTCGTTGCGTTTGTCTCAGCTACTATGCTGGATGAGCGAGAATGTTTCCTCTGTTTCAAACCTTGTAGAAATAGCCGTAACTTTGGTGCATTTCAGAAAGAGATTGCTCAGCATCATGTATGCCACTCATTAGTCGAGAATTACTAGTAGAAGAAGAAAATGCGCTAGATTCTTTGTTCTACGATTAAATTAAGGTCATTAGCAAGCTGTCTGGGTTTTAAAAAAACAAAGTTTTACAAGAAACTTCTCCAACTTTATTCAACATGACTAATGTACTATCAGTAATAAGAGATCACCCTGCAATCGCGTTAATAGCAGCTTATGGAATCATCACAACAGCCGTATACGTGTTCTACGACCGATACGATAAACCACGTTTGCCAGTTTCCGACAACGCAGATCGAAGCCCACAAACTATTTAGATTTTTGTTTGGATGCTGGCAGTACCAACTCGAGTCCGTACTTGCTCTTATCTAAACAATTTAACATTTCTGGTGATAAATGTAATATTTTGTGCAAAGTTTTGTACGTTTTTTCTCCAGACGCCAAAATTTTTTCTCGTTCTACGAGGCCTATTTGTGACTCATAAATGATCAAAAAACTGTCACGAATATTCATCTTGTATTTTTCTTGTGCGTGCACTGGCACTCTTTTGTATAACCCAAGTAATCTACGATACAACCCAGAGGCTTTGACTTTGAACTTTAGGACTTCTGCTGCACCATGTGACGCCATCTTGTTTGTGTGAAGAGTTACAAAACTGGCTCTTTTAGTTCATGAAAGTAAATAGCAACAACAGAATAAATCGAGGAACATACATGAGAATGGTTACATTTTTACTATCGTATTTACAAATGCACTGAACAAATACTCAAAATTGACTCCTCCTGCCGTTTGACTTGTCTTTTTCATGCTCTCCATCAACTGAACAAAATAATTCGAAAAGTTCTTTTCAAATTTCTCAATATTCCCAACAAAGTTTTCATCTACGCTCTTTTGAGCATTTTGAGATAGTAATCGAATTCTTTGTCTTCGATGCTCAAAAACGTCATCGTGATCGCTACTCATCATGTCATCGACAGTGAGTGTAGATGTAAATTGGTTCATGTACTGAGCAAATACACCACACGTTGTCAAAAGTTTCGATAGTGTTGTAAATGACTTTTGATTCGAAATCAAACACGATGCCAAGCAGGTATCCAGAAAATCTTCATGAGCTTTCATAATATCCTCCAATGTTTTCGCCGATCGCATCTTTTCTATCATCAAATGATGGTTTTTATCAATAACTTCGACCATCATGTAATAGGTAAAGTTTTGTACGAAGTGGAGCATGCGTGATCGTAATGCGTACAACGACTGTAATGACATTCCTAGATCCAACTCTTTTGTGAATTTGTGTCGTAGCCACGCAGAGCATAACGATCGTTCTATACACTTGCAGTTGAACAAGTGTCTAAAGATGAGATCGTACTTGACTAGATGTTTCTTGTTGACGACGAGTGAAATTGGGTACGTGACCTTGTACTGTAACGAAAACGCCTCTCGAGCAGTCATTGCAGAAATTGTTGGTCTTCCCTCATTGGAACCTCGTAAGTTATTCAAATAGTCAACTAGTTTCTGATCACTCATCGTACAAGTAACATCGTTCTGGTACGGATCGTCATTGACGCTACTTGTCTTGACAGCCATTTCTAACAGACTCTTTAGTTTGTCTTGTGGAACAGATAAACTTTGTTTTTCGAGTTCCAAATCTGCAGAATCCAAAAAGTGAACTAGAAAATCGCCACGATCGAGGAGGTAATAGTGTTTGATTGATTTGAGACGATTGATGAGTTTGTGTTCTTCCATGATGAGTTGCAAAACTTGTATACAGGCGTATTCGTGAGCTTTGTCGATCCATTCTCCGTAATTAACTCCTAGTGATATTGCTCCTCCATTGAATCGAACATCGCGGCCACATTCTCGAACGACATTCAAATATTTCCCAGTGACTAGAATCTTGTTTTTGTATCGTTCTAAAAAGACTGGAACGTTTTCTCGTAACGTGTATCTAGAGAATGGTTATAAAATAGAACTTTGTCGTACCTCTCTGACCAGTAATTATCTCCTGTAGGGAAGTCACTTGCCAACTGTTGCTTGTTAAAATTGGGATTGCCTTCTACCAGAAATTCTGCATAAAGATCAGATAAATCTCCACGATAGATCCACGATTGAAGCATTTCAAAGTAGGGAACTGTTGCTCTTTCCAAAATGAATTTAAATAGATTCTGCGCTTGTCTATCTCCGCCCATACTAACTGATTTCTCGTGTATGTGATTGAGTAACGCTCCTCCGCTTAATTCTCGAGCATTTGCTACTAGTCGATCTAATATCTCCATCGTTTTTGCTGTAGGTTGTATTTGGAACCATAGTTTCTGTAGCGACAGTTCTTTTGTTCGAAATAGGTGATCTAACTGGTTCACAAACACTAGATATTCCTAATAAGCGTTATAACCAGTTAATTATTTTAGTACCTTAATGAGAACTTTTAGAGCTGCACAGAATGCATGAGAAACTAAACCTTGTTCATATCGTGATCCAAAATCTGCGTAATCAACTACGCGAACGTATCTATCAGCGACAGGTAATATTCTTTCCGATAAACTCGATATCGAAGAATCAACTGTTTGTCGAAGTGTGAATCCCATCTGTGGCGCTGTATCTTCTACATCTGACCGTTGTTTCGACGTTACACTTATGTATTTTCCTTCAAAACCCTATCTATTGTTAATAATAAAAAGAAATACCATCAAAGCATTAAGTAACTCTTCCACAATTACTAATTCTTGCACTTTTGATGGTAACGATCCCAAACTACGTGTTTCTCGTTCTCGTACAACGGGTTTTGCAGTTGTCAAATAACTCATTGTTAAATACGGTCTTTGTGTCCAATCTGGAAGCTCTGGACCTTGTGGATCGTCTTCCATCGGTGTGTTATCGTGTGTTTTCCTCCTAGTACTGGAATCTATGGCCGACAGCACTGAAGAAACATTGTCATGCAAACCCATTTCGCGGCAAGAGTTACAATTTTTGTTACGATCAACCAAGATGAATGCACGCAAACGAAAGGTTCCTGAAGATGAAGAAGACGAGTTTCCATATGGTCCTTCTAAATATCGTACACTCGAACAAGATCCATTGGAAGAAGTTGTAGACATGATTGCCAACACAAAAGGCTGTTCATTTGTTTGGGCTAAGAGAATAGATTATTCCGAGCTTACTGAGCAAATAATAGTATCACATATTTTTGAGCAAGGACTACCACTTGTCTGCAGGTTAGAATGCCTTCAAAATACTAACTATTCAGCAACACCACAAAATCATGGAATAACTATAATCGAAAGAGTTTTAGTAAACAGTGGCTTCTAGAAAATTGTAACAATGTACCAATGTGCCCAGGACCACGAGATGTCGAACGATTAGAAGATATCGAAGGATGGACAGTTGGAGAATACATTGAATATACACAAGACGATGAACCAACGCCTCCGAACAAAAAAAGCAAACCAAAAAAGAAATCACTTCCGTATCCCATTCTATATGGAAAAGATATGCCTGTACCTCAACCATGGCGCGATTACATTAACAAACATATCAAACCATTTTTATCCTACAAAACAGGTGGAGATGTACTCGGCGAGTTACCAAAATCAGCACAAATCGATACCAATATGATGTACGTTGGGTATCATGGCACACAAACACCCTCCCATTGCGATCGAATTGGTACATTTGGTCAGAATTTGATCGTATATGCTGACTCACCAGATACATCATGTTTATGGTTCATGGCTGCTACAAAAGATCAATTCGCAGTTGAAAAGTTTTTCCAAGAACAATCTAAAAATTATGACAAACAAGTTTCCATACACAATGATGATTATTTTGTACCTATTGATCAGTTACAGCATGCGCCGTATCCTGTGTATGTAATTGACCAAAAAGAAGGAGATTTGGTACTTGTTCCACCACGTGGTGCTCACCAAGCGATAAATAGAGGACCCGGACTGAGTATAAAGTTTGCGTGGTCGAGAATGCCTGTTTTTCAATTAGAAAACGTTGTCAAAGAGATTATACCGTTTTATCGAAAAGTTGGTCGTGAAGAGGTGTACAGAGTACTAGCATCAACATGGTTTGGACTGTGTAATCGTACAAAACAGCTAAGTGAGGAAGGATTGAAAATAGAAACAAAAAATGAGCTCGTTTCGGATCTACCGTACTTGTTAAAGATACTAGAGTATGTTGCTCACAAAGAGTGGGTAGATGATAGCGTTAAAGTATGCAAGTATAACGATGAAACACCATTTATGAGGTTCTGTGATTGTTGTCAAGTAGATATCTTTAATCGATGTTTTCATCACAGTGCAGAAGACGATGACGTTGATGTTTGTTTAGATTGTGTAGTGGAAGGAAAACTGGCTGAACACAAAGATAAAGAGTTTACACTTTATGAGAACATTAGCAGATCAGAACTAGAGAGCAAAATCATACAAGGATGGGAATTGTATGCAAAAGAAACTAATATCAAACATAATCGCGAAGAGGTAATCCAACGAATAACAAATGAAACGTCGATTGCAATGCAAGGGATAAAGATTGCGAAACGGTAAAATGATTGTAGAAGAGTACAACCAGGCGTTTAGACAGTGACAAAATATTATCGCAATAGTGGAAGACGATAGTTTCATTTAATTCTACCGTATAAAAACTACATCAGTAAACTGTTCAATGTACATGTTTGGAATCTGTCCCTGGTTGATCTTTTTCGTGAACCATATCATAGCTCTATTCGCACTACACGTCGCTCTTACATCTTTATCAGGAGAAAAATTAAAATCCAATTCTTCAAATGCATCGCCAAAACACGCCCAAATGTGATTTTCTTCATCTATCATTACACTCACGCTATGAGAACAATCAAAATGTTTCACTTTAAAATTCGGTAATTCCTTGGTTTTTCGTCCAAAAATATGTATCGCTCCACTAGCTACAAAAGTTAGTCCAACATTCCAGTCATACCTGTTCGCACGATCGCATTTTTACTATTGATACTTATTTTATCAATTGGTTCACCAATACTCCGAAACACTTTTGAAAACGTCATAATATTAGCTCTTGATTGTACACCTAGTCGATTGTATTCGTTTCCACCTGCTCCATACGCTTCTCCAGTGTTTGTAATTGCAATAGTGTTGTCAGGACCACATATGATATCAACTACTGGATCTTTTAGTATCATTTGTGTGAGTGTTCTGTTGCTATGACCAACTATACCGTATGCACTGGAACCTATGATGGAAAACTTGCCTTCTGAAGAGAGAAATGCAGATTGTGATTTGCCAGCTCGTATAAGTGTAATTGGTGCGTTGTATACGGCGTTACTCTTTCGCAAAAAGATTGGTTCTCTAGTTCTGTTAAGTTGGTAAGCGTCGTTTTCTCCTGCTACCCATATCGTTCCATCGTCTAGAGTTTTGTTAGATTTTATCGTGAGACATACCTTGGAGAAACAGAGCGTGCGTATAACCTGCTGAAATCTGTTTGAATTTGTATTTCTTTAGCATTTGCAAAATCTGGGGCTTTGTTGTGTTTGTTGGCATGTAGAAATATTTCCCTGCTCCCATAAAATATACCGAATGGTCACCTAATGTTAATACAATTTTGTGCAGCGTACTAAGCAAGAATAATGTAAAATCTACACCGTACTCGATTTGCTTAATATACTCGTTCTTGCTGAGTCCAAACTCGCTTCTATCCCAACATTTAGTTTTTCCATCATTGTACAGTTCAAAACAGCATGTATGAGAGTCTGAAGGCTGCAGTATGACCTCTCCTGCGCTTGTTTTATTTCCCATTCAGTTTTACAAAACTATCTTAGATGTTTGTTGCAGGAACCCAGTTCGCGACTAAACACTGGGCAGTACCTATTGAAAATGCTCCAAAACACGTGGAAAATGTACAGTGTGGTGCCTACTACGTTTGTATTAAAACAGGTAGGAAAAAGTTGATCTTTATGTTTATTTCAAAGTGGACCAAAATCTATGGACTATGGGTCAGAATGAGAACGGACAGCTTTGTAGAAAAAGTGTAGAGACAAAAGAGCCGGGACTAGTCGATGATCCAAACATTATTAACAAAGTTGTCGCTGTTGCGTGCGGATATGACCACACTGTGATCGTTTTAGGTACGCAAATTATTTAGTGAATACTTATGCTCAGATAATGGTGACGTTTGGGGTGTAGGAAGAAATTCAGAGGGTAAAGAATAATCAAAATATAATCTAACTGTAACAGGAGAACTTGGACTTGGGCATATCAACCCATGCACCACACTAACGCAAATTATAGACCATACAAAGTTTTCAGACTTTATCATCAATGTAAAAAGCAGAGGACAGCATACCATTCTCATCGCTCGCAGCGGAAAAATCTACGCGAACGGATGGGGTACATATGGGCAACTAGGACTCGGAACTACAGCCGATGTTTTGACACCAACAGCTATTCAACTGCCAACATCACTTGGATCTGTAAAAGAAGTAGTATGTGGATACTATTGGACCACGTTTCTAGATTATAACGATAATGCGTGGGCGGTAGGAAGAAATGAGAACTATCGAAGTGGATTATCAGAAGATAGAATGTATACAGAAATAACAAAAGTCGAACACTCTGCACTGTTAAGAAACGTTGACAAAGTCGCATGTGGGTGGGAGTTTTCCATATTTTTGACTAGTAAGGAGATACTAACATATAACTAACAGCAGAAACAAATGAACTTTACCATTGCGGAGAACGAGTTTTCGAAACAAGTGGAATGCTAACCAAAGTTGATCTATCGTCTATTGGAAAATATACAATTTTGAAAAATATTTTTGTTGGATTCACGCACGCCTATCTCGTTACAGGTACGCAAATTAACATTTACTAACAAATAGTCAACAATGATCTCATCGTTTGTGGAAATAATTCAAATAATCAACTTGGACAAGAAGGAGGATTTATAAATGTTCCAAAACTTGTCAACATGGAAGATGTAGGAACATTCGACAACGATCTGCATGTGAGTTCTGGATGGCATCATGCTGTCTTCTATTCGCGTATGTTTTTCCTTGTAATTCTAACTGGTTTAGCTACTGTACTTGTTCATTTTAATCAGAAGCGATTGTATCGTGCTATGATTAATGCTCAGCTTTGTGATGTTGATCTGTGCTTTGATTGGTAAAAATAGTTTAATGATTAGTGTTTCCGTAATTCGCTTACAAGGGTAACGTGTCCTCTCTTGCGTGCTATTGTTAACGCTTCACAGTTGTTTTCTCTTGGGTTGATACGGCCATCTTCCAGTAGCAACTTCAGCACATTTAAATGGCCATTCATGCAAGCTCGTTTCATAGCTATGAATTTAGGCTCGATGTTGTCCTGCAGTAATAGCTTTAATACAGCTATGCAACCGTATGCGCTAGCAATTTCGATTGCTGTGCTAGTGCACTTCACATTAAAACTTTTCAAAAGGTTGTACATTGCAACATTGTCTGACTTGCATACCATTTCTAAAGCCTCTGTGTGCCATGCGGGAGCACAACATCCTTTCTTCCTCTTACGCCCAGATACATACTCGAGTAATTTCTCTGCAATTTTGGTATTTCCTTTAATGCAAGCATACCCAAGATGGTAACTCCTAAGGAAATCTCTAAACTCTCTGAGCTGAACAAGTATATCTACAATTTTTATGTTGTTGCACTCACAAGCTG
>JAESGV010001033.1_pt1 | contig 11962 bp, 6 predicted proteins | sample 9269781 | NCBI WGS metagenome assembly JAESGV01 (sample SAMN15741586, study PRJNA653496) | algae metagenome | isolation source: Tildeniella torsiva UHER 1998/13D and co-occurring heterotrophs from... | place: Slovakia: Slovak Paradise National Park, Hrabusice, Kosice Region | collected 2000-01-01 | reverse complement strand
ACAGACACTAGAACAAAAATTAACGGAAGTTATGCAAGAGTTGCATAACGAAAAAGAGAATAGGAAAACCATATCTGAAAAGTTGGACTCTGATATGAAAGCAATAGTCGATGAAAGAGACCAACTGCGCTCTACTGTTGAACGGCTAGAGGCAGAGAACAAAGACTTACAAAATAGGGATAAGATGGACGTATGCAACGAAAACCAACCAAACTATCAAGAAATAGCAGAAATGGCAGAACGACTGCGTGTACTACTGAAGACATTCGAAGAAGGTTCGCAACAGTTAGTTGGTGCTCTTGAAGAAGTTGTAGATTTAGCATAATAAAAAAATGTTAACACAAACGAAAAAGAAATAAGTCAGTTCATCTAGTAGCTGTATTTGTTCTGGTAGTCATCAAGCTTCAGGTAATACAATCGCGAGTTATCATCATTCGAGTACGCCTCTCGAAACAGTGTACGTCTGTCGTGTCACTGAATTTCACATAGTCGCATTATGGTACTTTTAAAAAGGCAAACGCACTAAAAGCTCTAGAATTTATTTACACCAAGTCTTCTCTTTGTCATTCGTTAAAAACATCTCTGTAAACTCATCTAAAGTATCCAGTACTCGTTGATGATTTTCAGGTCTTTCAAATTTCTTCGATTTGGCAATACTCGATAAAAATCCTTGATGAATATCTCTTGATCTCAATCTAGTTACTGTATAAGAAAGTTTGGAAGTTTCAAGCTTGAAATCCAAGTACGTTATGTTCACATAGTAACATTTGGTTTCATCAATCTCATAAAACATGTATCCAAAAAGCACTGACCATGGCATTGTATTCTTGGGTTGTGGTGGTGCTTTATCGTTATGTGCTGTTGTACTCTTTCCAACTACAATGTAACATTTGAGTTTGGAATCATACACACAAGTCATCATTAAAATGTTCCTCCTGTTCTGGAAGCCTATTGGGAATTTCAGTTCGTAATCCATAAGTACGCAAGAATATGGTTCTTGTTCTGATGCTGGAAAGTAGTCCAAGAGCAGTCTTTGTTTGATTGTTTTGTCCCACTCGTATCTATTGTTAACATCGGTGAAAATGTACAGGAATTGTTTGGCACTGCACGGAAGATGCCCTGTATATCTGTGTATCGTAAATTTTGAGTTGTCTCCAAGTACACTGAAGAATCCTTCATTGAAATAGCCTGCATGTGTAGGCTGCTTGATAGAAACACAATTTAGCTCGATTCTATCTCGTGAGGCATCTATTAAAAATTCTATGTCTTGGTCTACTATACTAGGGTTTGAAAATGGAGCATGTTTTAGAAAAGTATCTGCCAAATTCCTTCCTCGAACGATTGTACCGATAGTCGATAAATATCCATCGTTTTTATCCTTCATAAATTTGTAGAATATCTTGGAGCGTACAAATCGTGGAAAAATATCATCTTTTAACTCTCGTCGCTCACATGGTTCTGCTGTGTCGATTTTGTTTATCAGTTGTTCTCGTTTGTTTGCTTTCAAATATGACACAAAGCAAGTACGAAGGTTCTCATCTGTGAGCAAAGCATCGTATCGAACCTCTAGTTCCTTATTGCGTGTCATCTTCGTTTGTTCTTTTTTGTTCTCTGTCTTCAAAATCTGTCACCAAGCTTGATGTGAGCTACTCGTGCGTCAAAGATTCAGAGATTTAGATTTAACTTGACAATTTGGCCAGATGTTTAGATGGAACAAGATCTACGCAAACGCTAAAACTAAATGGTGGCAACAAGACTCATTTTAGTCTGCGATTCAAGGTGGCTTTTCTGATCTTCAGCATCAAATTGTTGTACGCGTAGCAAACAGTTATAATATAACACTATTTACTTTTATTATTCGAAGGTAGGGAAACAATCCGAAAACGTCTTCTTTGCTTTATCGTGTGTAGAAACGTGCTCTTCCAATTTGCCCTTTCCAACATTGCCCAAAAATGGTTGTTTGCAGTACGCGCATTGTACCGTAAGATTCTTCGAGAACGATTCTTTTACGCTACCTGTCGTTATCTTTTAGATCCACTGGTGTGCAAGTTCACGTACCTCCTTTGTTCTCAGCTTCAAGTTTTTTTTGATTTTTTTCGCGTTTTTGTGCTGCTTTTTGCACGTTTCCCTTACCCATGTTGTGTTTGTTGATAAATTTGTTTGGTGGTCAACCAGGATTGAAAAAATTATATAATAATAATTTTACATAAAATTTGGGATGACACGTGACATAAACTAGAACAACATGAGCTCAGAGATTCTGTTAGCAGAACCAAACGAGCAGTCACAACAAGAAACTGTCGACCTAGATACACACGAAGATGAATCAACACATTACGCAAATATGGAGCAAGATGAACCACTACTAAGCCAAGCACCACCTTCTGATGCTAAAACACGTGAACGCGCACTGTACGCAAAAACTATTGCTCTGGTGTTTATGACCTGTGTCGATCTGGTTTCATTTTCTGCGATACAATCCTTTTTACCTATGCTATTACGAGAACGTTTTCCATCAATGACACCTGGACAAATAGGAAGTAGTGCAGGTGCAATTATAGGAGTCTTCTTTGCAGCAAGATGCGTATCCACTGTCATCTTTGGAACACTATCAGACACCTACGGCCGAAAATGGTTTCTGGTATTCTCACTGGGAGTATCAGTTGTTTGCACAGCTGTATTCGCGTTAGGAAACGCGGTATGGCTTCTCATCCTTATTCGTTTTATACAGGGATTCTTTAGCGCGACACTAGAGGTCGCTAAAGCAGGTATAGTGGATGTAACAACCAACGATTGGTTACCTTCAAATACTCGTTCCATGATTTTTTCATATGTAGTCGCCATCATTACTGCAGTACGAGCGACAGCAACAGGTTTAGGAGGTGTAGTTGTCGGAGCTGCAGTAGCAGCAGGATTAGCGACCAATGGATTCAATTTCACTTGTGCATTTGCTGGTGTGATTGTTGCCATTGGATTCTTAGTTTCGCTGTTTATGCCAGAAACAAAAACTCCTGCCAAGTCGGAGCATTTGAAAGAAACATTATTAGGTGAGCCTAAACGTAGTCCCACTGACCAACTATGGTTTGTTCTCCACGACCGAGTGCGTTTCACACTTGTTTTCACCTTCTTCCTTGGCTCATTCTCCAATTCTGCTAGTAACGTTGCGTGGATTTTGATCACACAGGAGCTTACAAAGTACGGAGGACTTGAATTTACACCGTTACTCACAGGAGTTATCTTTCTCATTTACGGGCTTTTTTGTTTTATTTTCCAGATCACGTTATTCAAGCGCTTCATGACTTATTTCGGCTTGATGGCAACGTATCGTATCGGTGGATTTGCACAGATCATACAATGTGTGTTGATGGCTATCATTGTCTACACTAATGCCTTGATGGTTAACTTTACAGCTGGTGAGAGAAATGCAGCTGTGTGGACGTTGTTAGTGTTGTTCACCATTGTAGTAGCTATTGGTTTCACTTGCATTTCAGTGGCTCAAACTATGATCGTAAATGTCACTTTAGACATGAAGGCTCCAGGTATTGTCCAAGGAGTTATAGGCAGTGCCGATACACTAGGTCGAGCTCTAGGTCCCATTATCATAGGATTAATATACTCACTGTAAGTCCTTTCGTGATCAATTTTCTAACACCTTTTAGAACTGTCAAAGCTACCGCAACGTCGACAATACCTGTACTCCTAGCATTGATTGTCACATACGGAGGTGGTCTCATTTTGAGTATGACGATAACACCTGAAACTGTAAACAATAAATAGACCTCCTGGTTGTAGTTAAGATAGCACAGAAAATTTGCATAAGAGCAAAAGGCACAAAGTGTCGGAAGCATCACTGCCAATCTCAGTGGCTAAAAGAAACAACCACTCTCGCTTTTTGGCGTACTAACTATCTGCTTACTTGGCCCGAAAGGTTACGAATTTGCTTTTTTAATTCATTGTGCTTGTTGAAGATACCCAAATCAGACTTACGGTTTTAGATAGTGTAACTCAACTAACGAAACGCGTTGCATGAATACATTCACTGCTTCTTCAACAGATACTAACAAACGCAAATTAGTAGATGTTGCCTCCCAAAACTTTATCGTTAACAAGCGGAGGTGCTTTAAAAAACTTTCGCAAAACAATCTTGTGACGCATTATGAAATGGCGTCCCACGAAGATGACGATATGCAGGAATTAACACTAGTACAGTACACAGGAACTTCAGTTCAACCTATGGATTCGAATTTACAGTCTTCGCAACATGCGCAACATATGTCGGTTAGGAAGTCAAAACGTGCAGAAAAGGTGTCACAGCGATTCGACTCTCACGAGAGAGCGCTTTTAGAGAGTTTGGGTGAAATGTATGGAGTCGGTTACGAGCCCTCCTACTATGATCTCACGTTTGAAATACGACACCAAAATACTATAACAGTAGCGTACGCTACCAAGGCGATACTTTTCGTTGCATGCAACTACTTTACAAGTCTCTCTGAAGAGATGCAACCTATACTCATCGACAACGTAGAACCTAGTGCCTTTGCTCTGGTTTTGACTTTTTGTTACACTGGAAAAGTAAAGGAAACAAATCCAGAGACAGTACTTGAGGCTATTCGGTACTGCCAAGAGATAGAATACCAAGTGTGTGAAAACGTGTGCATGAGACTTTTGGAAGACCTCGTCGCTAGAGCTATCTTTAGACAGCCAACTGAGAGTATACTAGAACTTTATGTATCATTGAGCAACTATGCTAGTCAGAAGCAAATCTATGTAGAGAGCGTGTTATCACGATTGTCCAAAGTATTGATACAAGGAGACATCTCAGGATTCTTCTATGCCAGCAAACCTCTGTTCATACGATTCCCACCAGATCTACTTCGACAGATCATCACAAGCACACGGTGTTGTCTACCAGAAGAAGATCTTTTTGACCGTGTTTTTGAGTGGGGCGTTGTGAGAGCACTAGCGGAAAACTTGGAAGAAGAAAACATGAAAGATGAAGATTTTGTTTACGCAATCGAATACAACGAGCCAACTGTAAAAATTACACAAAGGAGAAGTGTACATCAAGATGTTACCAAAGAGTTTGTTTCAGCCTACCGTGTACGACAACTACTGAATGACATTCTACCAGAGATCCAATTCGAGAACATTCCTGTGAATACAATCGTCAACAAAATTGCACCGAAAATGCTCTTTGAGAGTGATGAGATGTTGGAAATCATACAAGCGTCAGTAATGCGAAAGTCTAACAAATCGTTCACGTTACTGAATAGGTTCTTTGACGCTCCTAGAGTTCCTCGTACAACACGATTCGCTCAAGTTCCCAAGATTTCAATCAACTTTTCATTTCGTATTGAAGAGATTGTAACTCGAGATTCTGTTCATTCGCCAGAATTTATGTTCGCTGAGAGTCGGTGGTACATTATGCTCCAACAATCAGTTATCGACCATGATGTATATTTGGCAGCATATCTCTGCAATCGTGACATCCAAGAAGAGCAAAAAATAGAGAATCTTAAAACACGAGTAACAATAGGTATCAAGAACAAAAAGTCAAGTGTAGAAAAATCTTTCGACCACGAATGGAGTCAACTCTCGATAAAAGGATGGGGTTCAGCTAACATTTTACCCATCTCAGAACTCACCAATGAACAAAATGATTTTATTCAGAGAGGACTAGTAATCGTACAAGTTGAAGTACAATTGTTATAAAAATTTAAGATGATCACCAAAGAATGCTACCATTCTTCTTTCATATCCTACTGGGTCATACGCGTACATATCTACATGACGGTTACACCGTGAATTCTGATTTGGATCACTTGCAAAGTAACTTGTCACGTTGTATCCAACAGCAGTCATAAGTTGCATACCTTGTTCAGAGTTGAACATTGGTACAAATGTGTCATCTAGTTTATGAGTATAAAACACATGTCGTGTAGTGTTTGCGCCATAAAGCGTTGTAGATATCGCTTTTAAAGGATCATTAGCAAACGGTGGCATACCCCATGGCCATGCATAACTTGCTCTCGCTGTTACAGCGTTAAAAACAAAATTTGCATCAAATTTGGCATTTTGTACATTATAAAAAAGCGTTTGTCGAATTGCCAAAGCAGGTGCATCCAACCATAAACTGTTCATCACTGTTTGTTGAGCAAATGCAATGGCTGTAACTGCACCACCCATAGAAACACCCATAAGTCCTACTTGATCGGTAGTGTTTTGTAGTCGTGGGTAAGTACTTGTCAAGTAGTCTAAACCACCCAAAACGTCACGAAATTCTTGATTTCCATATGAGGCGTACTTGTATTTTGGACTTAATTGTGACTCTCCATGATTACGAAGATCAATCAAGAGTACGTTGTACCCGTTTCGCCACATCATCGCTCCTGGAATCATAATGTTTCCAACTTCTTTGCACGCACGTATTCCATGGACCATGATTATAAATGGACTCTTTTGTACATCGCGTATCATGAGTATACCTTTGAGTTGCAAGTTGTTGTCTACTGCATCGTTCGAGACGTCTGGTCGTGGTTGGAAAGTTACGTATGTCCAATTAGCAAGCGGTAGACTTAGTGAATCCCAAAGCGCTGTTGTGTTTGCCGTTTCGTAACCGCACGGTAGGTTTAGTGCTTTCAAGTTTGAAGGGTGTTGTGTTTGTCTATTTGTTCTACACCCAGCCCCATCGAGTGGATTTGCCTTGATGTGAGAATTTAGTGATAAAACGTACCTTGTAGAACTGGTCAAATCCGTAAGCTCCTAGAGCTCCCCAAATAATTAAGAATATAACTACGAAACTTATTAACATTATTAACACGATCGAAAAGGCTATTGTTATAGCATATCTAGCTTTGCGCTGGGGTGTCCAAGCGCTCTCTGTCATTTTTAAGCAGAGTTTGACCTAAGAACTCAACTTTTATGTGGCGAACGTTTGATTTTTGTAAGTCTATGACACTGACACATTGTAAACATCACCAACAAGTTGATAAGAAAACGTGGCGAAGACATCATCTTTGAAAGTCGAAGATCTTACACGCTTTACAACTCACTAAATACTATAAACCATGACGATACGGCATCATTTCGCGCTACTGCTGATCTTACTGATTCTTTTACCACTCGTAACGAATAAAACCCACAAGAAAAAATTTAAGGACGATACGCTAGAACTACGCGCACACGAAAATTGTACAGTAATAATAACATGTGAAAGATGCACACAGCAACAAATAGTAACCTCAAACGCGTCCAAATTAACATTTAGAACGACCCAGAAGAATTCTGCCACGAAACAGGTCATCATCAAATACTAGAATGCTCCAAACGCACAAACGAACAACCATCATGGGACGTATATAAAAAGAAACAAAGTTGCGTACCCGACATTTACTACACAGACGAGTCCCTACGAAACTTTTTCATCTTCGAGGTACAACTCGTTTCAAATATTAACAATTAGGGAATACTCGTATTAGTGCTGCTAGTGTTTGGGTTCTTTTATATTAGGAGGAAAAAGTTCCTAATTTCGCAACAAGAAGCGAGGTACCAAAGATTGACAACAAATACAGCTCCAGTCATAATAGATGATGCCGATTCAGACTAATAAATACTCTGTTATAGTAGCCTTGTGAGTTGTGTAACGCATAAACTCCTTGGCTAGTTCTCACCAAAACAGGGAAAAACCAAAAAAGACAAAACAAGGAAAAAACAATGTCAGCAAACAAAATAACTTCAAAGAGGGACTTGACAAAGTTCAAAGTACGTCAGGCGCTTGTTAAAGGTCGTGACGTTATTAATGAACACAAACGAGAAGAAAAATTCGAAAAAGCAAAACGATTTGGCGATGTCGAATTGGATATTTATCCATTGGCATCTACAACGCAAAATGATGTTATTTCATTTAGCGCTACCGATTCCATGTTATACATTGACAAAACAAAAAAGAGAAGTGAATCGGCCATGTCACACCGTTCTACAACATCTGCGAAACGTGTTCGGTCTACTGATAATATAAGACCATTAACACGGAATAGGTTACGTGAAGTAGAACTAGAAGAAGAATACGAACTAGAACTACACAGACGAGAGTATTCCCACTCTTTTACGCAATTTGTGCCAGAGTCGAGTTATTTGGTTCAAAGACCACACACTAGCAACGAGTTCAAGAGAGGAAGCGTTTCACCGTTGAGATATGTTTCCAATTTGAGCGAAAATGGACAAATTTTGAGAAGTATGTCACGACCGTCAATATCACCACAGCAGAGAACTTCAACAACTACTGGATTGTTAACCTTTATTCCACCATCCTATCTAGATTCACAAAATTTCAATCGGTCATTGCCTGCATATGGTAACAGTTCGGAGAGTAATAGACCTAGTATCTCCAATGAACCACACAAGGAGAGTGTAGAACGTTTAATTCCTGAGAAATCCGCATTTAAACCATTGTTGAGAGGTGGAGTTCCATTGTTGCCAATTGAACCAGTTGATAGAAAAGTTGTAGACGAAAAAGCACTCGTCAGCCAACCAGCAGTCGGACAAACAGAGAATAATGACACTACAAAGAAAACACTCGAAAGTCGCTCTACGTTAGGTGTAGAAGAAACAACTTATATTCACGAAGAGCAAAAAATCGGAACGATACATACAAATGGACCAGTAGAAGAGAATACTCATCGCTCGTTAACAAAAGTTGATGTCATGTTACCAAGTCCACGATTGGCTCCAATTACTCCAGAAGATATCGCAAAACCTAATCCAATCAACAATACCAAACAATTAACTCCCATTTCACCAGTAGAAGAACTATCTACAATTCCAAAACTCGAAACACCAAATGCGAGAGGTATCTTACCACCACTCAAACTACCAAGTACAACTACACCATTATCACCAATCGACCCAACTGAAATAATCGAACCAACAATCACTACAGAAAAGAAATCAGATACACTTTTAAAACCTGCCCAATCAGGACCAATGTTAAGTTCAAGAAGTGTTAAGAGATTACTACAAAATACATCAGTCATTACCAGAGAACGTGTGCCATTGAACAAGTTGTATATCATTAATAAGAAACTGGAAGATGATTTGGCAAATATGGATGTTCCACAAAAATCAAGTGAAACGGTGTTACAAGTTGCAGGTGAAAGTACACCAACTACACCTGTTGAAAAACGTCGATTGAAGGATTTACCTAGAAACACTTCGGGTTCGCTCATTCAGAAATTGTTAAAATCACCATCGACACCAACCAGTGCTACAGTTCCCACACTACCAACAGCAGAATCTGGTTCTCGCAACCCAATTATCAAATCATCAATTCTAGAGTTTATCACGGATATCGAGTTTGAAGTCAAGTATAGAGATAACGCGTTCTTGAACAAGGATGCTCACGATTTGGCACTACAAAGAACAGAAATGTTGTTGAAGCAATTGGCAGCGAGACACAGAGAATTACAAGATTCCATGCAAACTAGCATGAATATCTTCACCAATGGAGCGCAAGAAGCGGTGGAAGAAAACGGTGTACCAAGTAAGACTGCTACACCAACTACTCCATCGTCAAGCAGGTCAAATAGAGATATGACAATGTACGATTTACGTATGAAGATGAAACACGCTATATCTATGGCGAGAACATCTGTACGAGTTGTACGCATGTGGGGTTTAGATGGAAGAACTGCTCTGTAAATATTCTTTCATTTTAAATATTCTAAAAAATCTGCTACCATCTACGCGGTCCAAAAACGTGCGTATGTCCATGAGTCCTTACTGACAAAGACAAGACTTTGGTTTCGTCTACAACGTTCAGGTCAACCTAAAACTAACCGTTACAGCAATTTCAAACAAACGTTACTAATGGCATCGATTGAACCATCCATAGAGTTGGAGAGGCAATATGAAATTGATAGACTAGAATTCGATGACGAAGACATACAACCTAGTGTAGAACTTATTCCAACAGAAAATGCAGCAGATACAGATGATTTACCGGTAGAGTCAAACACTGAAGAACTGTCGTTAGAGGAAGAAATAGAAAACGAAGAGAACGTAACAGAAGAAAAAGATGACGTTAAGGGTAAAACCAAAAAACCTCGCGTCTCGCGTACCACTCGCAAACAAAAAGGAATCACTGAAGAAGCCAAGAATGCCGCATACGCAAAATACAAAAGAGGTATTTGTGAAAATGAATAGTAACTAACAAATAACAGAAGGGTCAATAGAACAGTTATTAGAACAATCATCAGCAAAAATGAAAAGAAAGAGCGTACTAGCAATGGCAAATAAGATTAGAGAAACAGCATCGAAACTTTCCCGTGGCATACGTGACTCTGTATTCACAGCTGACGTTATCGTACAAAACGAACACCAAATCAGTAAGATGCAAACGGTCAGTCCCGAGGACGAAGATGAAGATTATGAACTAGTTATCGCACAACCATTTGGACAAAAACCAAAACCACTACGAGAAATTAATGACGATATCCTTCAAGAAAGTTTGATTCGTACTTCCAAAAAAACAGCTGAACAACCATCTCAAGAAGAAGAACAAGTAACAGAAGTTCATTCAGAAACATTCCCTGAACCAATTGAACCAACTATGGCACCTGCTACTTTTGAAGATCCACTACAACCAACACTCGATTTTACACAAGCACCAATTCTACCCACACAAGATGAATTGTCCGTAGAGTTAGGTCAACAACCTAGTCTCTCACAAGAGATCGAACAAACTTTCCAAGAACCCATTCCTCCAACAATGGACGTTATGGAAGAAGAAGAAGAAGAAGAACCAGTTGAAGAACTTACTGAAGAAGAACTAGCAGAACAGCAACGTGAAGAAGATGAAGCAGAACAACTCAAACGAGAAATGAGAGAAAGACGTATTGAACTCATCAAAGAAATGATGGCACAAGATAACAAGGGTTTTGGAAAAGGAAGCTATCTCGATGACGAATGTGTAGAAGGTGAAGAAGATGACGAAGGTAACTTTATCGAAACGAAAACCAAGGACGATGAAGAAAAGCCAGAAACACCCAAGGAAGTTGAGTATATGGCAGACTTTTTAGCCTTTGAAGGTGAAGAAATAGAGCATACACCAGCACCTGCTGAAGAAGAAAATGATTTTGAAGATTTTGATTCGAGTGACGATGAAGAAGAAGATGATAACCTCATCGTATTTGATAACGATTCTGATGATGAAATCATTGATGATCGCGCTATGGATGGTTCAGCTTTACAAGAAGCACCAAAGAGAGTAAAGAAACAAGCTGTACAACAAGATCAGAAAAAGTTACTAGCCAACGTTTTGGAGCAAACCAAAAAGACTGGATTTACATTTTTGAGTAAACGTGCTGCAGAGAACCTCAAACTCATTCAGCAACAGTTCAATTTGGGTGTAGAAAAAGAAAACGCACCAAAGAGTGTTACAGCAACTGAAGATGAACGAGAGAAACGGTACGAAGCAGCGGAGAAGAGAAACGAGAAGAAACTTTTACAAAACTTTAAAGAGTTAAAAACTAGACAAAGAGCGCAACAACGAGCTCAAGCGATCATGGCAAGTCAAGATACAAACAGTCAAGATAGCTTTTGCATGCTTTCGTCAGAAGATTCTTTCTCATACTCTCAATCTTTCACGCAATCCATGTCGTTTTCTAATAATTCGATATCTCACTCGTTTTCATCAAGTCAAGATCGACCACTAAAGAGAAAGAGAGATGATGCAAGAGGATCGTTCATTCGTGCCAAAGCACAATTTACAGAAGCTCAACACTCAAAGATTAAACGTATGGCACAACAGCAAAACAGTGGAGCTGAAGAACTGAGACCATCTGCGAATAGATCTGCAACACTATCATTTGGAAAATCACCTGTTGCTGCTACTAAAAAGACACCAACAAAGAAAACACCTACCAAGACTTCCTCGACGGGCAAGAAGAAGGCCACGCCAAAGAAA